>Ga0189275_100097_pt1 | contig 141604 bp, 122 predicted proteins | sample N19A6minimetaG_FD_130329 | JGI IMG/M metagenome (GOLD analysis project Ga0189275, IMG submission 130329) | Marine microbial communities from the Costa Rica Dome - N19 A6 mini metaG | ecosystem: Environmental > Aquatic > Marine > Oceanic > Photic zone | place: Costa Rica: the Eastern Pacific...
CGGGAACACGGTCGTGACGATTGCGATCAGCGGCAATGCTACGGACGGCTTCCGCTACGACGCGACCTTGACGGGCGCGCTGGACCATCCGGCGGGCGATGCGGATCTGTCGCTGCCGATCACCATCGTCGCCACGGATGGCGACGGCACGCAGACCAGCGCCGGTGCATCGATCTCGATCACCGACGATGGCCCGGTGGCGGCGAATGACGCAACCATTGTGGTGACGGAATCCGCCGGCCCGATCGGGACAGCCCAGGGTGCGGCGAACCTGTTGGCGAATGACGACATGGGCGCGGATGGCGGGGAACTCGCCTCTTTCACCTATACGGATGCGAATGGTGAGTCCGCAACGGCGGATGCCGGGTCAACGGTCGCCACGCAATACGGCACGTTGACGGTGAATGCGAACGGAACCTGGTCCTATACGCCTGGCGCCGCGCCTAATAATTCTTCAAGCGCATCCGACGGCTTCAGCTATACGGTTCGCGATGCGGATGGCGATGAAGCAACCGCGACGCAGGGCATCACGCTGACGGATGACTTTGCCCCGATTGTCGATTTTGGAACGGGCGCGACGAATGTTGCGGTCCGTCTGGATGAGGATGACCTGGCAACAGGCACGGACGGCACTGGACCGACGACGGTCGGAGACACCATTCTGGTGGATGTTGGGGTCGATGGATTGGCATCGGTCACGATAGCCCAATCGACCGTAGACCTTCTGAATCAGATCACCTTGAAGTCCGGTGGGACGGATATCGACTTCACCTTGTCGACGGACGGCACGGTCATGACCGGCACGGCCGATGGTGAGACGATCCTGACAGTGGCCGTCACGGGCAACCCAACGGATGGCTTCCGTTTTGACGTGACGCTCTCCGGTCCGATCGACCATTTCGCGGGTTTCGGAGAGAACTCGACCGGCACATTGCCGTTGACCTTCGTCGCAACGGACGGGGACGGGACGACCGGTCAGGATCGCGCGTTGCTGTTCATCAAGGACGATGTGCCGACGCTCACGAATGACACGTTAGTGACGGTTGCCGAGTCGGGCGGTGTCGCGACAACGGGCAATCTTCTTGCGAGTGCGGATCTGGGCGCGGATGACGGCAACGGTCTGTCTGTCTCCGGGTTTACCTATACCGACGACAATGGTGATACACAGCAGGGCGTGCTGGGTCAGGAGATGGACACCCAGTTCGGCAAGCTGACCGTGAACGCGGACGGCACGTGGAGCTATACGGCCGATGAGGCAGCGGACCAGACGAACGGTCCTGTAGCGGACGACTTTAGTTATTCGATCACGGATGCAGATGGCGACGTTGCCACGGCGGTCCAGAATATCGAGATAATCGACAGTGGCACGGCGCCGGCGATCGATCCGGAAGGAGATGTTTTCGGCGGCACGGTTGCGGAAGCCGGGTTGGAAGACGGGGCGGTCGTTTTGACCCAACAGGCGGAAGTCGCCTTCGGGCCGGATGGCCCCGCTTCGGAAAATCCGGTCGTATTCTCGTCGGATGTCGTTGCGGCTCTGACGGATCGTGGATTGACCTCCGGCGGGACGACTCTGTCCTATGGCCTGTCGGAAGACGGCAAGACCGTCACCGCGACGGCCGGTGGCGAGACTGTGTTCACGATCGCGCTCGGCAATGTCGCCTTGGCGGATGCCGAGGGCAACGCGACCTATGATTATACCTTCACGCTGGAAGCCCCGCTGGACCATGCCGGCGCGGAAGGCGAGACGATCGAAGGCATCCTGTTCCCCGTCGTCATCACCGACGGCGACGGCACCCAGACGGCCACCGAAGTCACGATCAATGTGATCGACGATGAGCCGAGCGCCACGGACGATAGTGCGGTGTCGGTCGAAGAAGCGACTGCTTCAGTCGGTACGGATGCGGGTGCTGACAATCTGCTCGCCAATGACGACCTTGGCGCGGACGGCGGTGAGCTCGTTTCCTTTGCTTATACCGATGCCAATGGCCAGCCGGCGACGGCTGCGGCTGGCGGTACGGTTGCGACACAGTTCGGATCGCTGACGGTGAATGCCGACGGAACCTGGTCTTACACGCCGGGCGTCGCCGCGAACAATGCGGGCGGCGTCTCTGACGGCTTCAACTATACGGTGCGCGACGCGGATGGCGATGAAGCCAGTGCAACGCAGGGCATCACGATCACCGATAGCGGAGCGCCGGTGCTAAGCACCAGTGGTGCCACGATCGAGGAAGCCGACATTACCGACACGGCGGGTCAGACGATCGAGGTCACCTTCGGTGCGGACGGTGCGGGCAGTGTGACATTGGCTGATACCACCTCAGCGCTTGATGCTGAGGGCTATACGTCAGGCGGTGTTCCGGTGACCTTCGCGCTCTCCAGCGATGGGTCGACCCTGACCGGTTCCGCGAACGGCAGCACGGTTGTGACGGTTGCGATCAGCGGTAATGCCGATGACGGGTTCAGGTACGACACGACCTTGACGGGCGCGTTGGACCACCCGGCCGGTGATGCGGATCTGTCGCTGCCGATCACCATCGTCGCCACGGATGGCGACGGCACGCAGTCGAGCGCCGATACCTCAATCGCCATCACGGATGACGGTCCTGTTGCGTCCGACGATTCAACGGTCACGGTTGAGGAAGATGCCGGCGCTGTCGGCACGGCCCAAGGTGCGGCAAACCTGTTGTCGAATGATGATCTTGGGGCGGATGGCGGCGAGCTCGCCGCGTTCACCTATACGAATGCGAATGGCGAAACCGCGTCGGCGGATGCCGGGTCGACGGTCGATACGCAATATGGCTCGCTCACCGTCAACGCGGATGGCACTTGGTCCTATACGCCGGGTGCGGCGCCGAACAATGAGGCGGGCGCGGAAGACGGGTTCACCTATACCGTCCGCGATGCGGATGGTGACGAGGCGACGGCGGTCCAGAGCATTACGCTGACCGACGATCATGCCCCGGTGGTCAGCTTCGGCCAGGGCGGTGGCTTCACGAGAGTCGGGTTGGACGAAGACGATCTGTCGACAGGTACGGATGGAACGGGTCCGACGACCGTTGGCGACACGATCCTGGTCAATGTGGGGGTCGACGGCTTGGCATCGGTGACGATTGCGCAGTCGACGGCGGACCTGCTGAACCAGATCACCCTGAAGTCCGGCGGCGAAGATCTAGAGTTCGCGATCTCCGAAGATGGGACTGCAATGACCGCTACGGCGGGCGGCGAAACGATCCTGACGGTGGTTGTAAGTGGCAGCCCGGCCGATGGATTCCGGTATGACGTGAACTTGTCCGGCCCGATCGACCACTATCCGGCCTTCGGTGAGAACACGACGGGCACGCTGCCGCTGACTTTCGTCGCGACCGACGGGGACGGGACGACCGGCGAGGCGAGCGCCTATCTGTTCATCAAGGACGATGTCCCGACACTGACCAATGATACGGTGGTGACGGTTACCGAGTCTGGCGGTGTTGCGACCACGGGGGACCTTCTGGCAGGTGCAGAGCTTGGCGCGGATGACGGCAACGGCCTGTCGGTCGCCGGGTTCACCTATACCGACGACAATGGTGAGACACAGCAGGGCGTGCTGGGTCAGGAGATGGACACCCAGTTCGGCAAGCTGACCGTGAATGCGGACGGCACGTGGAGCTATACGGCCGATGAGGCTGCGGATCAGACGGATGGTCCCGTCGGCGATGACTTCACCTATACGGTTGTCGACGGTGACGGTGATGTTGCCTCCGCGGTGCAGGCGATCGAGATAATCGACAGCGGCACGGCGCCGGCGATTGATCCTGAAGGAGATGTTTTCGGCGGCACGGTTGCGGAAGCCGGGTTGGAAGACGGGGCGGTCGTTCTGACCCAACAGGCGGAAGTCGCCTTCGGGCCGGATGGCCCCGCCTCGGAAAATCCGGTCGTATTCTCGTCGGATGTCGTTGCGGCCCTGACGGATCGTGGATTGACCTCCGGCGGGACGGCTCTGTCCTATGGCCTGTCGGAAGACGGCAAGACCGTTACCGCGACGGCCGGTGGCGAGACGGTGTTCACGATCGCGCTCGGCAATGTCGCCTTGGCGGATGCCGAGGGCAACGCGACCTATGATTATACCTTCACGCTGGAAGCCCCGCTGGATCATACCGGCGCGGAAGGCGAGACGATCGAAGGCATCCTGTTCCCGGTCGTCATCACCGACGGCGACGGCACCCAGACGGCCACCGAAGTCACGATCAATGTAACGGACGACGCGCCTGTGGCGAGTGACGATACCGGTGTCTCGTTGCAGGAAGGCAATTACTCCGTCGATAGTAACGTCATGGGCAATGACGATGCCGGGTCCGATGGCGGTGAGCTTGTATCCTTCACCTATACGGATGCGGACGGTCTCGAGCAGACGGCGACCGCCGGCGACACGGTACAGACCCAATTGGGCACACTCACCGTCAATGCGGATGGCAGTTGGAGCTTCGATGCGGATCTGAACGCTGTCGGCGATTTGACGGCGGCGGCGGATGCCGGTTTCACCTATGTTCTCCAGGACGGGGACGGCGATACGGCCTCGGCAACACAAGGTATTACGATCGATGCACCGTTGGATGCGAGTGCGACGATCACCGTCTCCGCCGAAGGTGACGAAGATGCGATGATCCCGTTGGTGATCACCGTGGAACCGACCGTGGAGTCGGAGTTCCTGCAGGTCATGGATGTCACGATTTCGAACCTGCCGCCGGATGTAACTCTGTTTGATGCGAGCGGCATCGAGATTGCGATCATCGACCGATCGGCGACCGTGGGCGTGGACGCCCTGCAAGGGCTGCAGATCCAGCGCGGCGCCAATATCAGCAACGATATTCAAGGAATTCAGGTTACAGCGCGGGTCGAAAATATCGCGTTGGGGACCACGACTGACTCTGTTGGGACGGGCACTGTAGTCGTCCATGCGGTTGCAGATGATCCGACGCTGACCGCGTCCGCGACGGTAATGGATGATGTGTCCGGTACCGATGGCGCCGGCCGCGACAATGGCTGGGGCAATGGCGATGACGATGCCCCGGGCCGAAGCGAGCAGCACAATAATGCTGAGAACGCCGGCGGCAACGACAACAATATGGATATGGCGCCCGGCAAAAGTGGCAAGGACAAGGGCGATAAGGATAAGGGCGACAAGGACAAGCCAAATGAAGAAGCAATTGCCGGTACTGATAGCGCTGATGTAATTCGCGGAACTGCAGAAGACGACGTCATTCGTGCTGGCGCAGGTGACGATACCGTCTTTGGCCGCGGCGGTGACGACGACATCAAGGGCGAAACCGGTGATGACGTTATCTACGGCGACCATTTTGCGGGGACCGGTGACATTTCGTTTGAAATCAGCGCCGGGCTGACGGATCTGGATGGTTCTGAGAGCCTCTCGCTTACGATGAGCGGCCTTCCCGACACGGGAACGCTGAGCAATGCACAGGGCGATATCATTCCGATCGTGGGTGGGACCGCCGTTCTGACGGGTGTGCAGTTGAACGGCCTCGTCTTGACGGTCGATGCGGATCAGCCCGCTTTCCAAGTGACGGTCCAGGCTCAAAGCACGGATACCGATCCGGATGACGGTGCAACGGACCAATCCGCGGTCGTCACACGCGTTCTCGAAATAGTGCCGAGCTCCGGCGGCGAAGCGGGTGATGATAACCTGCAAGGCGGCGGTGGCTCCGACGTCATCTACGGCAATGACGGTGATGATGTCATTCTTGGCGACGGGGAAGGTACGACGACGGGCAATACTGGGGACAACCTGATCGTCAATGGGGACTTTGAGTCCGGTGGGTCGGGCAGCGGTCATCGCCTGGACGTGCCGGGTTGGCGGGTCCATCACGGACTTGCCGAGGTCCGCGATGCTTCGCGGTTCGGTGTTGAAGATGACGGCCATGACCAGGTGCTCGATGCCGAAGGTCAAGGGTTCACCAAGATTTCCCAAACTGTAGATGGTCTGAATGCCGGTCAGGCGCTGCAACTCAGTTTCGACATGGCCGGCCGAACGGGCAGGTCCCATGACGAGGCGGACGGGTTCCGGGTTTTCTGGAACGGAACCCTCGTTGCTGAGGTGACGGATGTGCATGAATGGGAGACCTATACGGTCGACCTGATCGCCGGGTCGGGCGATGGGTCCGATACGCTGATGTTCCAAGGCGTCGGCGATTGGAGCGGCAAGGGCGCCTTGTTGGACAATGTTGCGCTGCGCCCGGTTATCGACACCGAGAACGTTGCTGGTGACGATCAATTGCATGGCGGGACCGGGAACGACGAAATCGCCGGAAATGCCGGTAACGACTGGATTGTCGGCGGCACGGACAATGGCGAGATTGATGTACACAATACGCTGGACGCAACCTTCGTCAGTTCCAGTGCCGGCTACAACAACACCATCGGCTATTACGTAAAGGGTGAAGACGGCGAACCGACGGTGGGCAAAGTTCTTTGGGCCAATGCGAACGATACGGATCGGGGCGATACCGAAAGCATCGACCTCGACGGGTTCGACGCCGATCAGGTTGGATATTTCCTGATCCCCGATGGCTCGCGCCTCAATCAGGGGCTCTCGGACGGCGACAGCGTGTCTTTTGCGCAGAACGACCAGGGCGAATGGGTCGTCGAACACAACGGCGACACGTTGAACGGTCGGGGTTTTGACGCGTATTATTCGGATCAGGCCTTGAATCCCGATGGCTTGGATCATGTCGAAGAATTCCGTCAATCCGGCGTTGATGTCACAGGCTTCGAGGATCTTCCGAACTTGGGCGATCACGATTTCAACGACGTCATGTTCTCGACAGATGAAGGTCTCCTTGTTGGTAACTTTGTCGGTGGGGACGACCTGTGGGGCGGCGATATCGGCGGCGAGGGCGATGGCGAAAAGGACGTCTTCTTCCATGCCAAGGGCGATGGTGTCGATACGATCCACGATTTCGAAGTCGGGATCGATCAGCTTGTGTTGAGCGGGTACGACCCGAACGATGTGAATTTCATCGCCGATGGGGACGACACGATCATTCACTTGGGCGATGACGATGCGGTGAAACTGGTTGGCGTATCAGCTGACGCATTTGCCGGCGGTGGCGGGTCTGCGGTTCACGACGCCGATACGGACGGCAGCGGGGCCCTGAATGTCGACGAACTGGTCAGCATGAAGGAAGACCTGTTTGCGGATGAAGGGGCATCCAATACGCCGCAAAGCGACGATGCCAGCGTTGTGTTCGTCGCGCCTATCGAGCCGGGTATTCTGGATGGCGGCAACAATAATGACGGCAATGTCTAGCCAATATCTTTGAGTTGTCCTCGAGTCTACTCTCTCGAGGTTTTCCCTGGGGCCGCTTCGTGCGGCCCCTTTTTTTCGAAAATGCCGTTGAGACAATCCGTCCATGGACGGGGCAGCCGATAAATGGCTAGGTAAGCGCCGAATCCAAATTTTTTTTGTCGAAAGGAGAGGGCGCTGATGAGATGGGCTGTCCTTCTGGCCGGATTGAGCGGGGCCTTTGCCGTAGCGATGGGGGCCGGCGCGGCGCATGGCCTGTCCGCCCGCCTGGGGCCGGAAGCCTTGGGCTGGGTGCGCACGGGCGCAGAGTATCAACTGTGGCACAGCGTGTTGCTCGCCAGTGTGGGGCTTTTCGGCGCGCGCGGCAAAGGCTTTGCGTTTTCGGCCGCGCTGTTGGCTATTGGCATCCTGGTGTTCTGTGGCAGCCTGTACGTGATGGCTTTCACCGGAATGCGCTGGCTGGGGGCCGTGACGCCCATCGGCGGCTTGGCAATGATCGCCGGGTGGCTCGTTTTGGCTTGGGCTGGATGGCGCCACGCCGCCCCGCGTTAGATCCCACGATTCATTGATGCCCCTACCGAAGCGTCGTAGACTCCATGCGAATTTCAAGTCGCGGTCAAACCGCGACCCAGGCTGGAAGGCTGGGTGGATGAGTGTTTTCGCTATGGTTAACCCTATCGGTCTCGGTGGAGGGCGGCTGATCGCCGCCGCCGCGGTATTCGCTTTTCTAACCGGCTGCGCCGAAAGGGCTTATCTGGCGGATGAAGGATGGCGTGGCACCGTATCCGGTTTGAAGAGTGACCAAAGCCAAGCCTCGGCGACCGTACCTGTCGGTGTCGACATCGAAGCGGCAAACGAAGAGCAGATCGGTGACGCAACGGTCCCGACCTTGAATGCCGGGGCTTGTGTTATCCCACGGCTGTCGGAAACCGGCAGTAGTGAGCCGACGGCGAGTGAATTGCGCGGCGCCTTCGCCTGCATACGCGCGCATCTCGATCCGGCTTATAACCAAAGCGGCCATGTTCTTGCGCGGGGCTACAGCGATTGGACCCGGATTACCGCTACACCTTTTTTCAGCGAAGCCATAGGTGGCCGGTACGGTGTGGTTTATGCGAATGCGCGGGCTTTGGGTCGTGGCGGTCCGATCAATCAATTTGACCGCGGGTTTGCCGTCGGATCGACATTGGCCGTTCCAACCTTCAGCGTCTTGGAGGGGGGAAGGGTCGATGGCGGACCATTGATCCTGGTCGAGAAAATGGAACCGGGATTCTTCGCGTTGCAGGGTAATTGGCGGTATACAATCGTGGATGTGGATGGGCATGTCGCCGCCGCAACCCGGGGCGCAAATGAAGAGAACGTCCCGGTCTGTCCCGGTTGCACGCATTCGCAAACGGATTTGTTGTACGTCACGCTCTTGAACGATGGCCTGGAACCCTTTGCGGAAGGGGACGGGCCGGCATTCCCGTCCCAGGACACATATGGCAGTTCCGGCGGATTGGTCGCACCAAGTCCAAACGACGCCCAAGTCGATGGCGGAATAGGCGCACCCGGCATTGGCACCGTCTTGGACCCTAATGCACCGGTGTTCGATCCTAATGCGCCGCTGGACCCGGACGCCCCGATTTTTGATCCGAATGCGCCCGTTACGGATGGTTGAGGCGAGCGCCTGCGTTGGTCGCCGGAGCCGCTTGAAGGGTCAATCCCGAACCACGAGGACGGAGCACTTCGCGTGCCGGACCACCTTCGCGGCCGTCGGCCCAAGTAAATAGTCCTGCATTTCAGGCCGGTGTGATCCGATAACGATCAGGTCGGACTTGGTTTCCCTGGCGTAATGCAGGATCTCGTCATAGGCCGACCCGTGCCCGACGATGTGTTGTACCGGGATGTCCTCGGGTATGTTCTTCTTCGAAAATTCATGCAGTTGCTGTCGGACCTGTTCCATCAACGTCGCGGCATGTTCCTTTGGAAAAAAGGAACCGACCAGCGAAGAACCGAAGTCCGGAACGACGGTCAGCAGATGAATACGTGATCCGGAGGTCTGCGCGATATGCACACTCTCAGGCAAAGCCTTCCGCCAGGACGTCTCGTGGACCAAGTCGATTGCAAGCAGGATGTCTTTATACATGTCGTTTCCCCAATCGACGGTTCTAGAAGGCCGGTACGTCGGTGCGACGCCGTTGAAGCATGATGACCAAGGCCAGGAACAACAGGGCCGGAATATAGAAGACTTCCTTCAGAATCCGGTCCGTTTCGCGTGATACCGATAGGATTGCCCAATCGAAATCGATTTTTTGTTCTTCGGCCCAGGATCCAAATCCAACATTATCGACGATCAAGCGGTCCCCGTCGGCCAGAAGCTCAAGACCGATTTCCTGCAGGCGTTCCTCGCCGCTGGCGGGCGGCCCCATGGGCAATTCGACGGTCCGGGTCTCTATTTTGCCGTTGCCGAAATTCTCGTATTCGAAAACGACCCGCATGTTTTCACCTTCCGGCATAGCTTCCGCGACCTCGTATACTTTGCTCGCAGCCAAGGTTTCATAAGGCGGTACGATCAAGTCCAACCAGAATCCGGGCCTGAACAAGGTGAAGGCGACAAGCAGCAGGACGACGCTTTCCCAAATCTTGCATTTAGCAAAGAAGTACCCTTGTGTGGCGGCCGCAAAGATCATCATAGCCACCGTCGCGGTTATGAAGACGAAGATGGCTTCCAGGATCGTGACGTCGATCAACAACAGATCCGTGTTGAAAATGAACAGGAAAGGCAATGCCACGGTCCTGAGCGAATAGTAGAAAGCGGTCAGTCCGGTCTTGATCGGGTCGCCTCCGGATATCGCCGCCGCTGCAAAGGATGCCAATCCAACCGGTGGTGTGACATCAGCCATGATCCCAAAATAGAACACGAACAGGTGGACCGCGATCAACGGCACGATCAATCCGTTCTGTTGGCCGACGTCGACGATGACGAAAGCCATCAAGGACGAGACGACGATGTAATTTGCTGTCGTAGGCAGGCCCATGCCCAATACCAAACTGAACACCGCGACCAGAAGCAGCATCAGGATCAAGCTGCCACCGGACAGGAACTCAATGAAGTCGCCGACCACGAAATGGAAGGCGGTCAGGGAAATCGTGCCGACGACGATCCCGGCGGCGCCGGTGGCAACTGCAATGCCGATCATGTTGCGTGCGCCTGCGATCATGCCGTCGACGAAGTCACGCACGCCTTGCCGGAACTCGCCGCTTAGGTCGCCTTGTCGGCGGAAGAATGCCTTAAGCGGGTGTTGGGTGAACATGATGAACATCATGCCCATGGTCGCCCAGAAGGCCGACAGGGAGGGCGACATCCGTTCGATCATCAGGCACCAGATCAAGACGATGATCGGGATCAAGTAGTACAGGCCCGCCATCGCCGTCGGCTTTGTTTCGGGCAGTTCCGTGACCTCTGCATTCGGGTCGTCAATTTCCAGGTCCGGATACTTCGCCGCTACCGACAGAAGTGCGATATAGGCGATGACGAAAAGGACCGAGACCGCGTAGACCGTGCCGTTGCCGAAGACATCCTTGGTCCAACCCAATCCGTAATACATGATGGCGCATAGCGCCGCGAAGCCCACGAAGCCGCCCAGGACGCCGGTAAGGCGGCGTAGGATGGTTTGGGACGAGCCGGGCTTCGGAAGGCCCTGCATACCTGCCTTCAAGGCTTCCAGATGAACGATATAGAGCAGCGCGATATAGCTGATGGTCGCCGGCAAAAAGGCGTGTTTGACGACGTCGAGATAGGAAATGCCGACATATTCGACCATCAGAAAGGCCGCGGCGCCCATGACCGGTGGCATGATCTGCCCGTTCACTGACGAGGCGACCTCGACCGCCCCGGCGGACTCTGGCTTGAAGCCCACGCGCTTCATCAAGGGAATGGTGAAAGTGCCCGTTGTTACCGTGTTTGCGATGGAGGATCCCGAGATCAAGCCGGTCATGGCCGAGGAGACAACGGCGGCCTTTGCGGGACCGCCGCGCAGATGCCCCATCAGGGCGAAGGCGATCTTGATGAACCAGTTCCCGGCGCCGGCCTTGTCCAGCAGGGAGCCGAACAAAACGAAAAGGAAGACGAGGGATGTCGAGACGTTCAGCGCGATACCGAAGACACCCTCCTCCGACAACCAGAAATGCCACATGGCCTTGTCATAGGAAGCGCCCTTCCATTGCACGACGTCGGGGATGAAGGGCTGGTTGCCGAAAAAGACATAAATCAGGAAGACGCTGGCCACGATCAGCAGCGGAACGCCCAATGCCCGGTAGGTGGCGACCATCATAACCCCGATCCCAACGGACGATATCACCAGTTCCGTCATCGTCGGAAGCCCGGCCCGGTTCGACATTTCGGCGTAGAAAACGAACATGTAAAGACAGGACACGATGCCGGCGATGCCTAGAATCCAGTCGTACCAGGGGATCGAATGACGTGATGACGACGAAAACAGCGGATAGGCCATCGCTGCCAGGAAAAGCGCGACGGCGAGATGGATCTGGCGTGCGAAGGGAATGACGTCGGTGAAGAACTTGATGCCGGTCAGTTCGTACATGATGTACGGCACGCTGGACGCGATGTAGATATGGAAGACCGACCAGCAAAACGCCACGATGGCAAGCATCAGGCCGATAGCGCCTCGTGGGTCGCGTGCGCCCGTATCGGTAGAGGCTACAAGATCTTCGAGATCTATCTTGCTTGCACCCGTGCTGGATGCCTGGCCGGTATCACTCATGAAGCCCCCTATGGCGTACGAAACGGAAAATTGATGGTTTCTGAAAAGGCAAAAAAGAATTCGGCGAAATATGGATATTGGAAAGGAAATCCGGGAAGGCGCGCAATGGCACCTTCCCGGAAGATCGACCTTACATCAGACCGAGTTCCTTATATGCTTTTTCGGCGCCCGGATGCAGCGGGGCGGACAGGCCATTCTTGACCATCGCCTTGGCGTCCAGATGGGCAAATGCCGGATGCAGTTTCCGGAAATCGTCCAGGTTTTCCATCACTGCTTTCGCGAGGACATAGACGACTTCTTCCGGGACATTCGCTGAGGTCACGAAGGTCGCGCCCACACCGAAGGTCGGAATGTCGTCCGGGTTGCCGCGATACATGCCGCCCGGGATCGTTGCCGGTGCGTAGAACGGATTCTCGGCAATCAGTTTCTTGGTCGCCGCATTGTCGACCGATGCGAAAACGACGTCACAGGTTGTTGCCGCTTCGGTGTTCAGCGCGGCCGGGTTGCCGACTGCCCAGAAGAATGCGTCGATCTTGTTATCGCAAAGCGCTGCCGGCGTTTCGGCCGACTTCAACTGTGACGCCAGTGCCAGGTCGTCATTCGTATGCCCCATTGCGCCCCAGATCACGTTCCAGGTTGCTTCGGTTCCCGAACCCGGGTTGCCGATATTGACCCGCTTCCCGACAAGATCGTCGATGCTTTTGATGCCGGACTCTTTGCTGGCGACGATGCTGATCGGTTCAGGATGAACCGAGAATACCGCGCGCAGATCCTTGAACGGTCCCTGGTCTTCGAACTTCGACGTACCGTGATAGGCGTGGTACTGCCAATCCGACTGGGCGACCCCGAACTCAAGCTCGCCCGCGCGGATGGTGTTGATGTTATAGACCGATCCGCCGGTCGACTCGACGGAACAGCGGATACCGTGCTCTTTACGGCCGCGGTTCACCAAGCGGCAAATCGCGCCGCCCGTCGGATAATACACCCCGGTGACACCGCCTGTGCCGATCGAGATGAATTGCTGTTCGGCTGCTTCCGAATTGGAAACCGCACCGAGCGTCAGCGCGACGGCTGCCGCCGCTCCGAGTGCTCCGAATCTCTTAAGCATTTTAGTACTCCCTTTCTCGTTCAGAAATGCTGGTGGCCAATTTTGCCTAAATGGCGAAACGGCCGGTCGGTCGGCTGGGAAGCCAACTGAACTTGGGCGAACAGTCGAATTGAACGACTGTCCCTTGTAAATTCGGGGATGTGTTGCACGACGTCATCCACAAACGCGGCCGAAACAGGGCAGGCAGCAAAGGGTGGATTCTACCTATTTTACCCCTACCGGGTCCGGTTGGGGCACGACAATTTGCAACTAGAACCGGGACAATGCGTGACGCATAGATCCCCAGTGATTTGGGATTGTCTGCTCCCAAAGAACCACTCCACTGTTCCGCCGGTGTTGTTGATGCCGGGCGTATTATTGTATGCGGGAACTATGAACTGCTGATAAGCAACCCGTCAATGCCGGGAAGCGCCTAGTTGCGACAGTTTGTGCCGCAAGTTGTCTACAACCGAGGGTGCTGGGCAGCAGTCCCGCCGGATATCTTCACGCAGAGAGTCCAGCCTCCGCAAAGGCGGCTTTCATGGCGTCGTCCAGTTTGCCGATGATTTCGTTGATATGGCTGTCTTCAATGATGAATGGCGGTGCGAGCAGAATATGATTGCCGCGCTTGCCGTCGATGGTGCCGCCGCCCGGGTAACACATCAACCCCCGATCCATGGCGTGTTTCTTGACCTTGGCATGGATCTGTACTGCCGGGTCGATGGGTTCCTTCGTGCCCCTGTCGGCGACAATCTCCAACGCTTGGAACAAACCCCGGCCACGAATGTCACCGACAAATGGATGATTGCCGAACCGGGCGGTCAATGCATCGAAGAGTTTTTCGCCCTTTTGGCGGACGTTCTCCAAAAGGTTTTCCTCCTCGATCACCTTCTGAACGGCAAGCGCGGCCGCACAGGCGGTCGGATGCCCCATATATGTATGACCGTGTTGGAAGAAGCCCGATCCGTTCCGAATGGTGTCGTAGATTTCTCCGGTGCACAGCATTGCCCCGATCGGCTGATACCCGCCGCCCAAGCCCTTGGCTATCGCGGCGATGTCGGGGGCGACATCGTCCTGCTCGCAGGCGAATAGCGTGCCAGTACGGCCCATACCGCACATTACTTCGTCCAAAATCAACAAGATGCCGTGCCGGTCGCAGATCTCACGGATGCGTTTCAAGTAACCGTCCGTCGGGGCCAAAGCACCCGCGGTGGCGCCGACCACTGTCTCGGCAACGAAGCCGATAACGGTTTCCGGCCCCAATTGGCGGATGCGCTCGTCCAGCTCATCGGCGATGCGCAGGCCGTACGCTTCCGGTGTTTCGTCCGGCCGTTTGTCCCGATATGCATAACAAGGCGGGACATGGTTGGCATCGATGAGGATGGGGCTGAACTGCTCGCGCCGCCACATATTGCCGCCGATCGCCAAGGCGCCAAGCGTATTGCCATGATAGCTCTGCCGCCGCGCGATGAAGTGGCGGCGTTGGGGTTCGCCCTTTTCGACGAAATACTGCCGGCCCAGTTTCAAGGCCGCCTCCATCGCCTCGGACCCCCCTGAGACCACATAGACATATTGCAACGCGCCGGGCGCGCGGGCGATCAAATGGTCGCTAAGCTCTTCCAGTGCGGGATTGGTGAAGAAGCCGGTATGGGCGTAGGCCAGTTCATCTACCTGGTCCTTGATCGCCTGAACCACTTTGGGATGGCTATGCCCCAGGCAGGAAACCGCCGCGCCGCCGGAAGCATCGAGATAGCGTTTCCCTTCCGTGTCGAGGATATAGACGCCATCGCCCTTGGCGGCGACAGGCAGCTTGCCCTTCGAGGATCGGTGAAACACGTGCGACATGGACGGCTGCTCCTTGCGCGGGTTGCCTGGATACTCCCGCGTTTTCCTATTCTTCGTGGAATTTCTCGCCTTCGGTGATGGCCCAGGCGACGATCCGCTTAAGCGATTTGCCCAGGGCCAGATCGAAAGCCTTCACGATCTCTACCAGTTCGGTGCTTTTGGCGGGAAGTAGATAGTCGTATGTGATCGATGCGACAATGGTTCGTTCCGGCATTTTGACCAGTTTCGCGTTGATGCGTGTGCGGACATCCGGCGCTTCACCCTGTCCCTTGCCTTCGTATTCCGCCTGAAATTCACGCAGTTCCGTTGCCAGGATGAAATCGGCGCGCAGGCCAACCGCCTGCCGTCCAACGGAAACTATTTTCTCGGAATTTTCAAAGGACTCGATCAACAGGCGCTGGACCATCTTCGGGGCCGCATCTGTCCAGGCGGCATTGGCGAAATACTGCAACTCGATCTGGCTTTGGCGCAAAGCGATCCGCGAGGAATTGAGGCCGGCCGCGGCAATCGGGGAATCGATCAGCAACTGCCAATCGACCACGGGCAGGTTTTCGTCGAAGGTGCTTTTCGGGGAAAGGACGAAAATACGCGGCGGTGCGCCGGACCCCGGAAGTTTCAAGGCACACCCCGCCAACAGCAACGCCACCGCGCAACAGGCGGCAATCGTCCGGCCGAAACCTCGCCTGCGGCGCGGGCGGATTTCGTTCCGTGACCGTCCGCCGGTTTCGAAAATCCCTGCCTTGCTCATCGTATTCTCCCCACCAACTCTTCGGCCTTGGACCTTGAAGCCAGTATCATTGCGCTTGGAAACCCTCGGATTGATCGCCGAACAGGAACCGCGCCGGATCCCGTTCCAATTCGTTGGAAATGCGGGTCAGCACCTGAACCAAAATGCGTGATTCCGCGATCAACTGGGTGAATTCATACAAACCGTTGTTCGAGAATTCGGACAACGAGTCTTCATTCGTGTCGATCAGTTCCGCCGCCTCTTTCGCGGCATTCCCGATATTCCGGGCTGCGTAGCGAAGGTCTACCGCGATCTTGTTGAATTCACCCAGCGAGATTGTCGCGGATTTCGCCAGCGGGCCGACATGCGGACGAAGTTCGTTCACCAACCCCTCGGCCCGTTCCATGGTGCGCCCGGTTTGTTCCAGAACCGGGATGCCCGTATTGACCAGGGTTCCGGATTCGACCACAAGCGCATCGACGTCGATCAGGGTCTTTTCCGCCAAGGCGGCAATGGACTCGCTTCGTTGGGCGAAGGCGCCAATCAAGGTTTCCGCTTCTTTCGCGGTGGCTTGAACCTGGGTCAGTGTGTTGCCGCCTTCTTTCAGCAGCCGCTGAATATCCCCGGAACTATTCGCCAAGGCGCCGGTGAATTCCGTCATGTTGGTCAATATCTGGGTGATGCTGCGCTGGTTCGCGGTGCTGAGAATCTCGTTCGCGCGGTCGACCAGCCCGATAAAGCGGTTCAACAGTTCGGGCGCCTTCTCGAACAATTCTTCGATCTGGGAAGGGGTCGATGGAATGACCGGATATTTCTCGCCCGGTTTGGATCGCAGGGGCGGCGCATCGTTCGTTCCGCCGGTAAGCTGAACGAAGGCCACGCCTGTCAGCCCCTGGAATTCCAGGCTGGCGGAAGCGTCTTCCTTGATCGGCGTATCGGAGTTCACTTCAACCGTAACGCGGACCTGCTCCACATTGTCGGGATTGATCTCCATCTGAGTTACGATGCCGACGGGAATACCCCGGTAGCGCACCGGGTTGCCGGTCTTCAGCCCGGTCACCGTGCCATCGAAATAGATGTGATATCGCTGGTTCTCGGTGTCGAATTCGACATCGGCAAGCCAGACGATCGCCAATACGATGCCGACGATAAACGCCAGCACGAAGGCGCCGACAATTGTATAACTCGCCCGGGTTTCCATTTAACCTGTCTCTCCCCAGCACATATGCGGCGTTTCCTTTTCCGTCATGACCCACAGATACTCAAACGGAAACGCGGGATGCCTTGGCATCCAACGCGGCGCGCGCCCTTGGTCCGTGGAAATATTCGTGCAGCCACGGATCATCGTCGCGCAAATGTTCCGCCATGGTAGCAACACGCACCTTCTTGTCTATAAGGGCGGCGATCCGGTCGCAGATGGCCGCCAGACTGTCCAAGTCATGGGTAACCATGAAAACCGTCAACCCCAGGCTTTTTTGAAGCGATAGAATCAACTGATCGAAAGCCGCTGCGCCGATCGGGTCCAAGCCGGCCGTCGGCTCGTCCAGGAAGACGATCTCAGGGTCCAGGGACAGGGCACGAGCCAACCCCGCGCGCTTTCGCATGCCGCCGGACAATTCGCTCGGATATTTGCCCGCAGCGTCGGGTGGCAGCCCGACCATGGCAATTTTCAGTTCAGCCAATTCGTCCATCAACCTCTGCGGCAGGTCCGTATGTTCGCGCATCGGCACCTGGATGTTTTCCGCAACCGTGAGGGAGGAGAAGAGCGCGCCGTCCTGGAACAGAACCCCGGTCCGCGTCCGCAAGGCTTCCTTTGCCTGATCGGTCAGCGACAGGACATCAGCGCCCAACAGCTCGATACTGCCGGCAGTCGGCTTCTGCAGGCCGACGATTGTGCGAAGTAGGACTGACTTACCCGTCCCCGAACCGCCGACGACACCCAGAACTTCGCCCTTCGTAACATCCAGGTCGAGATTGTCGTGGATGACCTGTGAGCCGAATTGGGTGCGCAGCCCCTTGATCCGGATGACGGCGTCGTCGTTCCGGTTTGTTTTACTTTGGGCCGCTGGGGGCTCTGAGACTGTCATCTTCCCCCCTAAATTCCGAGAACGGAGAACATGACGGAAAAGGCCGCCGTCGCCACGATCACAAGGAATATGGCCTCGACGACCGAGGTCGTGGTCTGCTTGCCGACGCTTTCGGCACTGCGTTGAACTTTGAACCCTTCGAAGCAGCCGACGACGGCGATGATATAGGCATGAACGGGGGCTTTCACCAAACCGACCATGAAGGTCTTCAGGTTTACCGCCTCTTTCAATTGCTGGACGAACTGCAGGGGCGTCATGTCGAGAACCAGCATCGTCATCATGCCGCCGCCCAACAATCCCATCAGGTCGGCCCAGAAGGCGAGAAAGGGCAGGGTGATCACCAGCGCCAGGACCCGCGGCAGGACCAATACCTCGACCGGGTCCAGGCCCAGGGTGCGCAGGGCGTCCAATTCCTCATTCACCTTCATCGTGCCGATTTCGGCTGTGAAGGCAGATCCGGATCGGCCCGCGATTACGATTGCGGTGATCAGGACGCCAGCCTCGCGCAGGACGAAAATACCCAACACATTGACGGTGAAAACGTCCAATCCATAAGCCCGGAATTGGTCCGCCATCAAATAGGCCAGTGTGACGCCGATCAGAAAGGAAAGCAGTCCGATGATCGGAATGGCGCGCAGGCCGGTCAATTCCAACTGATTTACGATGGAAATCGGCCGCAACCGGGAAGGGCTTTTCACCGCTCTTAGAAACGAAACCGTCAGCATGCCGACGAAATTGGTTAACTCACGGCCCTTGGAAAGCGCGGATATGGTCGCTTCACCGGTTATTTCCAGCAGGCGAAGGACACTTGTCGGCTTGGAATGGATCGACTCGTCCGGTTCCGCGACAGCGCCTTCCACCAGATGCATCAAAGGAGCATGCTGATCCTTCAGGTTTTCCAGAACGGGATCGGCGCCGTTCTTTTTAAGCTCGACCATCAAGCCATGGATCAACCACGCGCCTGAGGTGTCCATGACGGAGACCTGCGCAAGGTCGATGGCGATCCGGTCTTGCGACGGAAGTGCCAGTTCGGCGATTTGTCTGCTCAGTGCCGCTGCGGTTGGAACCGCCCAAACGCCGGACAACGACAGAACGATCTTGCCCGCCGTGTCGCGCAGTTCTATCGACCCGGCCCTGTGACCGCGACCTTGCGTGTCTGTCCGTTGTGTTTCGCTCACCAAAATCCCCTGCGGAAGTTCCTTTTCGACGGCCCCAAATCCGCATAAAACCTCCGGCAGTATCCATAAACCAAGTCGCGTTGCCCGTCACGGCGCGGCTGTTTAGGATCAACCGGTTGGCAGACTATGCCATGTTAGCAGGGGATCGGAATACCATGGATTTGAAAGAACACATTCGCACAATTCCCGATTTCCCGAAGCCGGGGATAGAGTTCTACGATATCTCCACTCTTTTGGCGCATCCAAGAGCATGGCGGGCCTGTGTTCGCCGATTGGCCGATGCGGTGGACGACATGCAACCGGATGTGCTGGTGGGCATCGAATCCCGCGGGTTTCTAACCGCTGCGCCCCTGGCCCTGGAATTGGGGCTCGGTTTCGTCATGGTCCGGAAGAAGGGCAAATTGCCGGGCGAGGTCGTCCGTTATGAATACGGTCTGGAATATGGCACGGACACGATCGAAATTCAGAAAGACGCCATCAAACCGGGCCAGCGGATCGTAATCTTGGATGATTTGCTCGCAACTGGCGGGACGCTGACCGCCTCTGCCGAACTTTGCAAACAGATGGGGGGGGATGTCCGAGGCGCGGTTTGCATTATCGAGCTGACCGACCTGAAAGGCCGCGACAAGATCAACATCCCGTTTACCAGTCTTCTGAAATACGAAGGCGGTTGAGTAAGGCAATCCTGCCGGTCAGATCAAAAGCGGTGCGACCCCATCGCGTGCGACGCCCGCAAGCTTGCCCGCTAGGTCCAGCAACAATTCGTCGCCGCCCGGGCCCGCCATCAGCGAAAGGCCGACAGGGCAACCATCCACCTGCCCTACAGGGATGTTAACCTGTGGCACCTTGCCCAGGCTTCCGATGCCGGTCAGTTGAAGGGCGCGATAACGGAAGGATTCCAGGCTGTCAGCCGGTTGGCCGATCTCCGGCGCGATGCCGGGCGCTGTCGGTAGCGCCATGACCGTGCCGGGCTGCAGGATGGTGTTCAATCGGTCGATCACTTTGGTGCGCCCTGCATCCGCTTCCGCTTTTTCCGCGTCTGTGATCGTCGGCACCCACTTCATCCGCTCCGAAATACCCGGTCCGAAGGTAGGGTTAACATCTTGAACCCAGTCGCGGTGCTCCCGCCATATCTCCCATCCCTGAACGACCCGGAAAAGGGGGAACCAGGTGTCTATTCCTTCAGGGGCAAGGGTGATTTCATGCACGATGGGGGCTAGGTGCCGCAGGCGTTCGGCTATCGGGCGCAGCACGTCTTGAACCGCCTGGTCAGCCAAGGCCCAGGCGTCGACCGGGACCAAAGTCTGTTGCAGGGGCGGCGGTTCGGACCAGTCCTCAAACAGGATTTTGCCAACGGACTCCAATTTGGCAGGGTCGCGTGCGAACCACCCGATCGTATCAAAGCTCCGCGCAAGCGCCATCAGGCCCTGCAAGGGAATTCGTCCATGTGTCGGACGAATGCCGAAAATGCCGCAATAACTGGCAGGCAGGCGGACCGATCCGCCCGTATCCGTTCCAAGCGCATAGTCGCAAAGCTCGCCGGCCACGGCGGCGGCGGACCCGCTGCTCGATCCACCGGGGATGCGCCCTTTCGCGTTGACGTTTTCGGGTGTGCCGTAGAAATGGTTCTCGCCGTTCAGGGAATAGGCTATTTCGTCGGTATGGGTTTTGCCGATCAGGGTTCCGCCCGCCGCAAGAAGCTTGTGGATGACGGGCGCCGTTTCCTCATCCTCGTCATGCGTGGCCAGCCAATCCGGATTCCCGCACCCCGCTTTCGTCCCCGCGATATGGTAAAGGTCCTTCACCGCGAACGTGGTCTGTGCCAGCGGCCCGTCTACGGCCCCTTCGATCCGGATGTCGCAATGATCAACGAATGCGCCCAGTCGGTCCGCCATATCTGTTCGTCCCCCGTTCCGAAACGTGTTGCTGTGCCGACAGGTTGGGGTGTTCTCAGCGCTCGCGCAAGGCGTTCTGTTGTGCCTTAAGGATCGGCTTCAACAGGTACTGCAGAACGGTCTTCTCGCCGGTGAGAATGTCGACCGATGCCGTCATGCCGGTTGTGATGGGTTTGTCCGGGCCAAGGCTGGTTTCGTCGGTGCGCAGGCGAATACGGTAAAAGGTTTCGCCTTGCTCATCGGTGATTGTATCCGCGCTGATATCGATCAGTTCCGCGTCCAACCCGCCCCAGATCGAGAAGTCATAGGCCGTCAATTTCACGACCGCCTTGAGGCCGGGGAAAAGCTGGGCACGGTCCGACGGTTTAATGCGAGCCTCAACCAGCAAGGCGTCTTCCAATGGGACGATTTCCAGCAGCTCGTCGCCGGGGCGCACAACGCCGCCAATCGTGTTGATCAGCAGTTTGTTGACCGTTCCTTTGACAGGCGAGCGGACTTCCGTTCGAGTCGCGCGGTCAATGCCCGCCGAGATATCTTCGTACAGCCGAGACGCTTCGACCCTGGTATTGTTCAACTCCTGCTGTGCCTCGGTACGGAACGAGGATGTTTTTTCATCGATGCGCTGACGTGCCTCGTTCAAGGCCGATTGAAGGCGCGGCACGGCATTCTTGGCGGTTTGGACCTGGGATCGCAGATCCTCCATCTTTTGCTGCAGCCGGATCAGGTCGATTTTCGCGGAAACGCCCTGATCGACCAGGGGTTTCAACAGTTTGAATTCTTCCTGTGACAGGGCCAACTGGTTTTCCGCCTGCGTCCGACGGCTGCTGATTTCCTGTAATTCCTGGCGTTTCTGCGCGGTTTGTTCGCGCAGGATTTGCACCTGTTGTTCCAGCTGGTTCTTGCGGCGTTCGAACAGCCGTTGTTCCGCCGTGGCCAGTTCGGGCGCGCGGGTCATGACGTCCTGCGGGAATTCAATCGTTTCCGCGCCCACAGCTTCCGCTTCAAGTCGGGCGGCAGTTGCCAACAGATTTACGTATTGCTTTCGCTTTTCGGCTAGGTCTGCCTCGGCGACGCGGTTCTCGATCCGCATCAAGGGGTCGCCCTGCAGGACGATCTGTCCTTCACGCACCAGGATTTCGGAAACGATCCCGCCCTCCAAGTGCTGGATGATTTGGGTCTGGCTTGAGGGAATGATGCGCCCTTCGCCGCGGGTCACTTCGTCCAATGTCGCGTTGTAGGCCCAAGTGATGAAGGCGACGAAGAAAAGCGCGATGGTGAACAGCATGATATGGGCGACGCGGCTTGCGCTTTTGGCGCCCTTGCGCCCTTCATCTTCGAAAAGGTCGTCGTCCCAACTGCCGCCTAGTCCAGCCATTGCCGTGATCCTATCAAGTCTTCGCGGTCTGGATGCGACCACTGGCCAAGGCTTCCATGACCTGGTCCTTCGGACCGTCCGCCACCAGCAGACCGCCATCCATGACGATCAACCGGTCCACCAGCGTCAGCAGTGATCCGCGGTGGGTCACCAGAACCAAGGTTTTGCCTGCCATCATCGATTGCATGCGTTGCTTGAACCGGCCTTCGGTCGTGTTGTCCATGGAGCTGGTCGGCTCGTCGAACATCATGATCGGCGGGTCCAGCAACAGCGCGCGGGCGATCGAAATGGCCTGCCGTTGACCGCCGGAGAGTGACTGTCCCCGCTCGCCGACCGGCATGTCCAGTCCCAGCGGATGGCGACTGGTGAATTCGTCCACCCCCGAAATTCGTGTGGCGCGAAGGATCATTTCGTCATCCGCGAAGGGCGCCCCCAAAGCGATGTTTTCTTTCACGGTGCCGAAGAACAGGTAGTTGTCCTGCGGGACGACGCCGATGCTGCGTCGCAGGTCGGCGGGGTCGATCTGCCGTGTATCGGTCCCGTCGACCAGGACCGATCCTTCGGTCGGATCATACAAACCCATGATCAGGCGTTCGACCGTACTTTTGCCCGATCCGATCCGGCCGATGATACCGACTTTTTCGCCCGCCTCGATCTTGAAAGAGACTTTCTGCAGCGCACTGGTCTTGGCTTCAGGGTAGGAGAAACCGACATCCTTGAACTCGATCTGGCCGCTGAACTTCTGCCGGTTCACGAAACTGCGACCTTCCGGCCGTTCCACCGGCGTCTGCATCATGCCGTCCAAGGCGGAGAGCGAGTTGCGTGCCTGATGAAACCGTGTGGCGATGGCGGCGATTTGGCCCAAGGGCGCCATCGCACGTCCGGACAGGATCGTGCAGGCGACGAGTGCCCCCACGGTCATTTCGCCTTCCTGAATCAGATAGACGCCGACGATAATGACCAGCACGGTCACCATCTGCATCGCGAAACCGGAGAAATTCATGGCAATCTGCGACCAGCGCGTCGCCTTCATGGCCGACCGCGCGGTGCGGTTCACGAACAGTTCCCAACTGCGCTGCATCCTGCCTTCGGATGCGGTGGACTTGATTGTCTCGATCCCCGAAATCGCTTCGATCAGGATCGCATGTTTCTGCTGCGCTTCCCGGAAAGTTTCCTGCACGATCTTCTTCATGGGGATCTGCATCAACATGCCGATCGGAATAACGATCGCGACCATTACTGCCGGCACGATCGCAACGGGACCCCCGATGACGTAAATGATGGCGACGAACATGAAGATAAAGGGAAGGTCGATCAACGCAACAAGGGTCGACGATGTAAAGAATTCCCGGATCGATTCGAATTCCCGCATTTGATTGGCGAGCGCGCCGGCGGATGGCGGGCGGTGCGCCATTTTCATACCCAGCATCTGCTGGAACAGGCGGGCAGCGATCTTTGTGTCGGCGGCCTTCCCGGCGCTGTCGACCAAATAGGCGCGCAGCAGTTTCAGGATGAAATCGAAAACGAAAACCGTAGTGACGCCAAAAGCGAGCACCCACAAGGTCTCCTCCGCGAAGTTGGGGACGACGCGGTCATAGACGTTCATGGTGAAGAGCGGACTGGCGATGGCGAAAAGGTTGATCAGCATCGCCGCGACCATGACTTCGACATAGAGCGTCCAGGAAGACATGATCGTGCCCCAGAACCATCCTTTCGGGTTCTTCAGGTGCAGGTCGACGGCACGCGTATCGAACTGAAATTCCGGGCGCGCAAAAATCGTATACCCGTCATATTCCTTCTGCAGTTCCGAGAAGGGAATTTCTCGCGCTCCTGCGCCCATTTCGGGCAGGACGACGGTCACTTTTTCCAGCCCCTTGATCTTTGTGATCACGGCGGCCCGCTTGCCTTGCAGCAAGACGACGCAGGGCAGGGACATTTGGGATATGTCTTCAAGTTTGCGTTTTACGAGGCGGGACGCGATGCCGGCGCGTTCCGCCGCCCGCCGAAACAGATCGGGCGTCAGGTGTCCGTCATCCAAAGGAAGTCCGGCGGTCAGCGCATCCGACGAGATCGGGCGATCCAACAATGTGCAAAGGATGGTAAGGCAGCCCAGTAGAGGGTCATCGTTGTTCTGGCGCGAAGGGCGTACCGACCAGTTGTCGGCCAGGCCCCTTCGGTCGGCCCCGGCGCGTTCTTCATGACGCCGATCTCCGCCGTCCCGTCGCTCCGCGTCAGCTGGAACGGGGGGCGGCTCCGCTTTCCGCGCGGCTACAGGTTCTGCCTCTTGCTTTTCCGCGGCAGCCCCGTTCAGCATATCTCGCGCCCCGGTGCCGGCCTCTTTGTCGGCGGGTTCGACCGGTGCTTCGAGAAGATTGCCGCGAAGGTGGATGTCCTCAGCTTTTCCGCCGGTTTCATTCGTGGCGGGGATTTCTTGCTGCGCGCGCTGTTGGTCCGATGTTTCGGTTTTCTCCAACGTCACGCCGCCGAGTTCCGGCAGCACCTCTTCAGTGTCGTCGGACGTGTCCGTTGCCGTGGCTTCGGCAATCGAAGAATTCGGGGAGCCCAAGGGGCTGGCCGCCTCCGGGTCTTGGGGAGCCGTTTTGTTTTCTTCGGGCGTTTCGGCCTTTTTCGCAGCGCCCTTCTTCGCGCCGAAGAGGCGGGTGAGGCCACTGTTGCTGACACCGTCGTCGGACACGGTCGGGTCGACCGGGTCGCTATCGCTTTGCCGGTTGGCTTTTACATCATCATTTGTGGCCATTCGGCGGCTCTGCGTGTCGTATCCAAGGAAAGAACCCGTAGTGTATCCTTAATTTTCCTTTGGATAAACTGTCCAGTTATTAAAGTGTAACGTCATCATTATTTATGCCGCTGTTTCGGTGATACATCGATACGGAGTATTTATTGAGGTCTGGTGTGTATTCTGCAAAATATACTTGCAGGCTACGCTGCCGTAGCTCGACGGCTAGCCGATTAGTGATTCAGGGAGGGAGTTTCAGGGGTTAACGCCGATGGGCGGCCGGATCAGGCGAATTGGTCGACCAACTGGCCCAGTTCACGCGTTTGGGCGGAAAAAGCGGTCACATCGGTGTTGCCGACGACCACGCCGGTGTCGCCTTCATTGGTCTCCGCTTGATTTGTCTGGCCTCGTTCCGCCGCAGCCGCAACTTGGTCCGGTCCTTCGATCGTCGCCGCATCCGCAGCGGCATCGGCTCTAAAGGCCAGGTTCTGAGCGGGGTTTGTGGCTTCTTCCTGAATGGCTTCGGCGGGCGTCCTGGTTTCTGACCGGCCAGCCTGCGCTTCTTCGAAGGCGCTGCGGGCTTCCGCGCTGATCGAGACCTGATCCTGAATTACGCGTCCCGACGTCCCTGTGAAGTCTGAATTTGCTGTTTGGTCCGTTCCAGTGGATCCAATCGGCTGAAACGCCAGGCCTTCGCCGACCGTCGCGGAAGCGGACGTGGTTCCGGCCCCCGCGGACTCGGTAGTTCCCGCAGTTTCCGTCGTTGTCCTATTTTCTTCGGCATCGTTGTTGATCGCGTTTTGCTGAGTTTCAACGCTACGCTGCACAACAGCGTTCAACAGACCGGTGATGCCTCCTAAATCAGCCATTCCCAAACCTTCTACGGTCGATGGACCCTGCGTCTATGGGCGCCTAACCGTTTGAAATAAATGGTTCTTCGTAACCAACAACCGCACAGACCCGAAGACTAAAACAATATCGAAGACGGGTCAGTGACGGGAAACACACCACACTACTTTGCCTAATGTAGTATCTTGCCCGAGAAAATGCAAGAAGAGCTCAGCTTAACCGGTTGAAAGTCAACTAAAATTGAAGGTATCTGTCCCTGGTTTCTGAAGGGCGATTTATCGATTGCTCAACGCTTTTGGATCCAAGGCATCCTGCAAGCCATCCCCTAGAAAATTGAACGCAATCACGGTCACGAAAATCATCGTGCCCGGCCATACCGCCAGCAAAGGGCTGTCCCAGATGATATCCTGGGCGTTGGTCAGCATGTTTCCCCAGCTTGGCGTCGGCGGCTGAATGCCCAGGCCCAGGAAGCTGAGCACGGATTCGAACAGGATGATATTGCCGACAGACAAAGTCGTCGCGACGACCAGGGGTGAGGCGCAATTCGGCAGGATATGAACGAACAGTATTCGCAAGGGCCCGGCCCCTTGGGCAATGGCGGCCCGAACGAAGTCGCGTCGACGCAGGCTGAGGGCCTCGGCCCGGACAAGGCGCGCCACCGTTGTCCAACCGACCAGCGCGATGATGACCACGATCCGGTACAGATTGGCGTTCTCGCCGGACGCCGTTTCCGGCGCAAAGCCCAGTTTCGTGAGGTCAACCGCCGCAAGCACAATCAACAAGGGCAACAAGGGCAAGGCAATGACGCCATCCGTCAGGCGCATCAGCAATGAATCCAACGGACCGCCGAAATAGCCCGCCGCAAGGCCGACGGCAGCCCCGATTACCGCGGTGATGACGGCCGTGATCAGCGCCACGGCCAGCGAAACCCGACCGCCATACAGCAGCCTTACCAGAACATCCCTTCCGGCCTCATCCGTGCCCAGCGGATTGTTCGCGGATGATGGCGCAAGCCGGTTGAACAGGTCGGCGGTCACCCCGTCCGTGCCCAGCAGGTCAGCGATCAGGGGGGCGCAGAGAGCAAGGCCGCAAAGGATCGCCAGCACGAAGCCGCTGACCAGTGCCAGACGGTGCTCCAGGAACCGGCCGATCCTGCGGCGCATCGGGGATTGGCCACTGGGAGATCGTGCCCCGTCAAATCCGGTCAGCGATGTGTTCGTTGCCTCGCCCATCGTCGCTTACTGTTCCCCGGCCCTAAAATCGAGCCTCGGATCAAGCGCAACATAGGAGATGTCCGCCAGGACATTGCCCAACAAAGTCATGCCGGTCGCCATCAACAAACCGACGAGCGCGAGATTGAAGTCATTGCCCAGGATTGCGTCATATATCGTCTTTCCCATACCCAGCCAGGCGAACATGGTTTCGGTGATCAATGCGCCGGAAAACAGCGTGCCGAAGCTTAACGCAATGACGGTCACCAGCGGCAGCAAGGCGTTACGAAGGGCGTGGCCGTAGACCACGCGTGTTCTGGTAAGTCCTTTGGCCGAGGCCGTTCGGATGTAGTCTTGGCGCAGGGTTTGGAGCATGGAAGCCCGCATGAACCGGGTAAACCCGCCGACAGAAGCGATCGTCAGCACCCCGATCGGCAAGATGGCATGCTGCATTTCTTCCATTAGGCTTGCGCCGGGCGGTGCCTGACCGCCGGCCGGAAACCATCCCAAAGTGACGGAAAAAAGCATGATGGCCATGAGGGCGAGCCAGAAGGGCGGCGAGCTGATTCCGGCGAAACAGGACAGGTTCACCAGATAATCCATCGCCGAATAGGGCCGGGCGGCTGCGGCTATACCGAGCGGTATGGCAAGCAACAGGGAAAGCGTGAGGCTTACACCAACCAAAAGAGCGGTATTGCCCAATCGTGGGCCGATGACATCCAGGACCGGTTGGCTGTAGAGGCGCGAATAACCGAAATCGCCGCCTAGAGCGGAAAAAAGCCAATTGCCGTAGCGTTTGAGCAGAGGTTGGTCCAGTCCGTATAGCGCCTTCAAACGCGCGGCATCTGCCGATGTGAAGTCCGGGTTGGCGGCGATCATAAGATCGATGGGATCGCCCGGCATGAGCCCGATCAGGGCATAGATCAGGAATGACATGACCGTCAGCACGATCAGGCATTGCAGTAGCCGGGCCGCCAGGAAGCGGATCATGCGCCTGTCTCCCGCTCGACGGAAGGCATACCGGCTTTGATATCCGTCATTCGGCGACGGTCCATTCTTCGACCCAATTCGTGCTCGGATATTGATGGCCGGTGGGGCGAACACCTTTCAGCCATGTTGGCAGAATATAGGAATTGGCGCGGAAATAGAGCGGCAGCGCGGGCAAGTCCGTCGCGTAGAGCGTCTGCATTTCCTCCCACAATTGCCGGTTCGCGTCGGGCTCACACACCAATTCCAGATCGTCGAGGATTTTGTCCATCTTGGCGGATGAATAACCGGTGTAATTCTGGCCGGCCCAGGCGTTCTCTTCCGTCGGGATCATCTCGGAATGCAGGGTCGAACGCGGAATGCTCTGCGGAGATGAGATCCAGGCAAACATCGCAAGACCGGTGAATTTTCGTTTCGATACGGTTTCGCCGAAAAAGACGCGGGCGGGCTCGTTGCGGATCGTCACGTCAATTCCCAGTTCCTTCCACTGGCTCTGCAGTACCTGTTGAACCAGTTCGCGGCTCTTGTTTCCGGCGGTCGTCATCAAGTCGAGTTGCAGCGCGGTGCCGTCCGCGTTGCGGCGAATACCACCTGCGCCCATGGGCCAGCCGGCTTCGTCCAGCATTTCCGCGGCCTTTTCCGGGTCGTACGTGTATTTGGGTGCGTCATAGAAATAGACGGAATCAAGCGGATTGGTTTGCCCATGAGCGATAGGTTGTTTGCCGGCAAAAAGCTTTTCGCTGATCGCTTGTCGGTCGATACCGTGGAGTAGGGCGCGGCGTACGCGTACGTCCGACAGAACCGGGTTGTTCAACGCGACATCAAGGTGCTCGTAAATCAAGCCCGGCTTGTAGATCACCTGATAGTCGCCGCCATGGCGTTTCTCGAAAGACAGTGCCTGGTCAATCGAAAGGCCCGTCGCCCCATCGATCATATCGATATCGCCCGCTAGCAAGTTGGCGACCAGGGCTGCCGTATTCTCAATAGTGCGCACGACGATCTGTTTGAAATAGGGTTTCTTACCCCACCATAGCGGGTTCGGCTCCAACACGATGCTGGCGCCAGGATTGACCTGCGTTACCCGATAGGGGCCGTACCAAAGGCCCGGATTGGCAGGGTCGCGGTCGTAGAGGGTGCGCTTGCGATAGTCTGCGGCAGGTTCGAAAACGCCGCTCTCCAAATGCGCGGGCAGAAGGTTGAACTCCGCCAAGCCTTTATAGTCGCAACTCCGCCGGTCCATATGGAGCGTGAAGCGGTGGTCGTCATGGACGTCGATGGAGAGGATGCGACGGTACAGTTCGGAACTGTCCGTGCCGGTATCCGGGTGGCGTCCGACATCCCAGGTGAACAGAACGTCCTTGGTGGTGATCGGCGTGCCGTCGCCCCAAACCGCGCGCGGGTCCAATTCATAGTCCAGCGCCATGCCGTCTTTACCGTCAGGCGTTTTCTCAAAGCGCGCACTGCCTTCGGTCAGTTCCGGCAGGCCGGTGCAGAGCAGGCAGGTCACTTTCCAATCATGGTCGTAGACGGTGATCTTCCGCCGGGCCATGGCGTTCACATATTCCTTGGCCAGCATGGAATCGAAACTGGGATGAAGCGTGCTGGGGAACTGGCTGATGCCTATGACCAAGCGATCCGGGTCGTGATCCTGGGCGTTGGATTGGGCCGGCAGCGTCAGCGCCAAGACAGTGAAAACAACCACCAGCAGCCGAGGGTTTGGAAATCGAAGATTGCGCATGTCGCCCCTTGTCTCACTTCTGCGTTCCGCGCCGACCGAAGAGGGCCGGGTCGCGGATTGCAGAAAGAGTATCACGCAGGCAGGGGCTGACCAGTAGGCCTAAGGCTGGGGATCAGTCTTCCTTGCCGCCATGGGCCTTCGACCAGGTAACGGGATCGTTCAGAAAGGCCTTGATTTCGGCGATTTGGTCGGCGGGAAACAGTTCGGCTGCCTCGACATAGTCCAACACGTCCCACCAAGTGCAGAGCGCATGCAAACTCACGCCTTGCTTCTTAAGGTCGGCGACCGATTCCGGGAAAATGCCGTAATGGAAGACGACGAAGCAGTGGGCGCATTCCGCGCCGGCCTCGCGAATCCCCTCGACGAAGGAAAGCTTGGACCCGCCATCCGTGGCCAAATCTTCCACCAGAATGACCTTTTGACCTTCCTGAAGGTCGCCCTCGATCCGGGCGTTGCGGCCGAAGCCCTTCGGCTTCTTGCGGATGTAGCACATGGGCAGCATCAATTCGTCGGCGATCCATGCGGCGAAGGGGATGCCCGCAGTTTCCCCACCGGCGACGACGTCCAGGCTTTCGAACCCGACTGCTTCTTCGATCTGGGCCGCGCCCATCTGCATCAAACGCCGCCGGGCGCGTGGGAAGCCGATCAGCCGCCGGCAATCCGTATAGACGGGGCTGGCGCGTCCGCTCGTGAAGATGAACGGGTCATCGGGTTGGAACAGGATGGATTTGGTCTCGATCAGGATGCGCGCGGTGATTTGCGCGGGTGTCAGGCTCATCGTCATTGTCCCGTCTTCGGAGGATCTTGAAAGTACTTAAGGTGCGGTGGATCAGCCCGGCGCCTTGAACAGGCCGCCCTGGACCATGAACCGCGCGGTGCGCCAAGAGACCAGAAGAACGACAAGGCTGGCAACCCCCAAGGTGAGAAGGGCGAGCGCGGCGCTGGCCGGTTCTTCAAGGTGGTCGTTGTAGATCATCGCGGCGCGTGTGAAAGCATCCAGCGGAAAGGTGAAAGCCCACCACGCCATGGTGAAGGGAAGTGCCAGGAAGTCCTTCAGTTTCGTCAGCAGAAGAAGGGCCATCATGCAGGCAACCCCGAACAGCATATGCGCGAAGGGGTCCATATATCCGCCCTGCAGATGTGCATAGGCCGCGACGCAAAGGGACGGCGGCGTCAGGATGATCACCAATGCCGGCCGCTGGGGCGGGGCAAGGCCCTCGGCGAAGACAAGCCGGTAGAGCAGTAAAGGCATCATCGCCATCCAGAAGAAAACGGCGACGCCGAACAGAAGCCAGTTGATAAAGGGATAGTCGAATGCGGAACCGGAAATCGGCGCCAGGATAATGCCGACGGTCGGCAGCAGCCAGATGGGGGTGATGGATTGCACGCCCAGTCCTTTGTTGAGCCAGACATATCCGACGACGTGGATGGTTACGGCAAGTTGTCCGACCACGCCGATCCACCAGAGGAACTCCCCAACCATCAGCGAATAGGGCGTGATCACGCCGGCGACGAGCAAAAAGTTCATCGGAATGGCGGCCAGAACACTGGCGGTCGGCACCGAGCGCGCTTCCGTCAACGCGGCTTGCGGAAACCGGATAGTCTTCATGCCATAGAGAACGAGGGTGGCGAGAAAAATGCCCGCCCCGAAACCCGCGATCGTTTCACCGATCCACCCGGGTATGCCGAAACCGGCGCCCGCATCCCGCCACGCGAGGCCCAAGCCGACGACGCCGAGGACCGCGGGGAAAGTGGTGACGGAAAAGTATTGAAGGCCCTGCGCGCGCTGCTTGTTCGGTTCGTTGGTCACAATCGGTCCTAAGGTAAATTGTAGCTGGTGTCAGGTTTCCGAGAAGGGGGCGATTTTGGTGCCGTCGTGGAACCGGCTGAATCTGAAAGGCTCAGGATCGACCACAGGATGTGCGCCGCTGACAAGGTCGGCCATTAAACGGCCGGCTCCCGGTCCGATCCCGAAACCGTGGCCGCTGAAGCCACTGGCAATGAATAGGCCGGGCGTCTGCTCGATGGGCGAAATGGCCGGCACGGCGTCCGGCGTGACGTCGATCGCGCCGGCCCATCCTTCCTTGATCTTAACGTCTGCGAAGGCTGGGAAAGCGGCGATCAGGTTCCGTTTTGCTTCGCCCAGGATGTCCTGGCTCGGCTCCGGATCCCAAATGCGCTTTTCTTCGAAAGGTGAAATGTCGTCCATGCCCCATTTTCGATCCTGCCGGACGGCTTCCATGAACCGTGACCCGAGGCGGATGCGCAGCGACTTGCGTTCCATCTGAAACGCGGCCCAGAAGGATTTCATCAGCCGGAAACTGTCCGGCGTCAGATGGTAGTAGGACGCGCCGCCATGGGCGATCGTATAGCCGCCGTCCAGGCGCTTGCGGATCGCGAAGTTCGGCGCGGAGAGGGAAGTCTCGATTTCCGCGTCGATCGGTTCGGTCCGCATGACACTGGAAATCACGGTCTGCTGCGGGAAGTCGATACCGTGGCGGCGCAGAAAGAGCCTGGACCAAGCCCCGCCTGCGACGACCAGCGCGTCGGTCTCGATCGGGCCTCGTTCGGTAAAGACCATGGAGACACGGCCGCCCTTGGTTTCGAAGCCGCGGATGGCACAATCGGTCAGGACCGCGCCGCCGAGCCGCTGTACGGCACGCGCGATGGCTGGCGCCGCCTTGGACGGTTCCGCCCGTCCGTCGCTTGCCGTATACAGCGCGCCCAGCCATTTTCGGGCGCCCCCCGGGGCGATGGCGTCCAGTGCATCGCCTGTCAGCAGCTTTGTGTCCAACTGGTACTGCTGCGCGTAGCCGACCCATTCTTCATACCGCTCCAGGTCCTCCTTGGTTGCGGCCAGATAGGCGACGCCGGCCTGTCGGAAACCGGTTTCGTCTTCGATTTCCTCGTTCAACCCACGCCAGATTTTCAGGCTTTCGATGATCAGGGGAATCTCACCCGGGTCCCGGCCCTGCTGCCGGCAATAGCCCCAGTTCCGGCTAGACTGTTCTCCGCCGATACGCCCTTTTTCGCAAAGCGCGACCGAGAGGCCCTTCTTGGCCAGGAAATAGGCGGTGGAAACACCGGCGATGCCGCCGCCCACGATAACGGCGTCCACTTTTTTGGGGAGTTTTTCAGTCGGTGTAATCGGATCGACGGGTGGAGACATGAACAACCTGCGAGTGGGAAGACCTAAGAATGTGAAGGAATGGTGCGCGGCGCACTGTCCGCATGTCGCAATTTGTGGACCGACACGGCGGATCTTGCAACGGGCGGGTCCGGTTCTCCGGCAGGAACAAGGCCTTTGACCATTGCATCTCGACCATTGTTGTTGCGATGCAGCATAAAATGGAGTCAGACTAGTCGGATCGCCTCGACAAGAAGGCGGGCGGAACATTTTTGCGGGGAAGGCAATAGCAAAGAGGGGGCCGCCATGGGCGCTGAATATCATCTGCCGTCGAAACCGGAAACGGTACATTGGGGTTTTTGGGACGCGACACTCGCGCCCGTGCTGAAGGTCAAGTCGGGCGATCGTGTGCGCATCGATGCACTGTCCGGAGAGCCGGAGGACATGCCTGACGGCAGCGCGGACATCGTCGAAGGACATAAGGAAGTCCACGAACAGAATGAGCGCGGGCCGGGGCCGCATTTTCTTACCGGTCCGGTCTATGTCGAAGGCGCGATGCCGGGCGATGTGCTGCAGGTGAAGTTCCTGGACATTTCCCTGCGCGCGAACTGGGGCTGGAATCTGCAATTGCCCGACCTTGGCACTTTGCCTGAGGATTTTCCGGAAACGCGGCGCCTGCATATTCCGCTCGACAAGGAAGCCATGGTCGCGCGCCCGCCCTGGGGCGGGGAAATTCCGCTGCGGCCGTTTTTCGGGAATTTCGGCGTCGCGCCTGACCCGTCGCTGGGCAAGTTCACCTCCATCATTCCGCGGGAATTCGGCGGCAATATGGACAACAAGGAACTGATCGAAGGGACGACCGTCTATTTCCCGGTCTTTAATGAAGGCGCGCTGTTTTCCGCGGGCGATGGCCATGCGGTGCAGGGCGACGGCGAGGTTTGCCTGACGGCCATCGAAACCTGCCTCAGCGGGACGGTCGAATTGACCGTGCGCAAGGACATGAAGCTGACCATGCCGATGGCGGAGACGGACGAAAGCTGGATCACCATGGGCATGAACGAGGATCTGGACCTAGCGGCGAAACAAGCGTTGCGGGAAATGATCGACCTTATCGTCAGGATCAGCGACCTGTCCCGGCAGGACGCCTATTCCTTGTGCAGCCTGGCTGCTGATCTACGTGTCACCCAATTGGTCGATGTCAACAAAGGCATCCACTGCGTGCTGCCGAAATCCGTCCTGCCCTAAGAAATGTTGAGGTGTCAGGCTATCGCCGATGTCGATAGCCCATCTTTCTACATGATTGACGAAAGAACATATGGGGAACTATAAAAAGAACAAAATAGGAATATATGAGAATCATGCCGAGCGGATCAGCATCCTTGAAAGCGCCAATGCAAGCGGGGGCCGACCTTGCAAGCAAAGGCGGGCGGGCTCTGCCGGAGGATCTGAGGCGGAAGATTGCCGCGATCGAGGCGTCCGGCGGGAAGGGGGCCGGGCGATGCCTTTCGACCGGGGTTACGGCCCTGGATGCATCGCTGCCGGGGCGGGGCCTCGCCCTGGCGGCGGTGCATGAAGTTCAGGGATCGGCCGCCGCTGGTTTCGCGCTGCATCTGTTGGCCTCGGGATTGTCCGGGGAGGATTGCATTCTGTGGTGCGTGCCGGAAGGCCGGCGCGACCCTCTCTACGGTCCGGGATTGTGGCAGACGGGAATAGATCCCCGGCGTCTTGTCGTCGCTGTCTGCCGCGACCGGGACGAGGTGCTCTGGACGGTCGAGGAAGCGTTGAAATCCGGCTCGGTTGCCGCCGTTGTCGCCCAGATGGATAAAGACCGGTCGCGGGGAGGGCCGGTTTCCGGCAAGCCCGTGGACCTGACGGTCAGCCGGCGTTTGCAACTGGCGGCGGAAGCCGGTGGCGGATTGGGAATTATCCTGTCGGAAGGGGGCGGCGCACTCGGCCCAAGCGCCGCGGCAACCCGCTGGCGTGTCGATCCGGCGCCGCTTTTCGATATGCGCGACCGGGCCTGTTGGCAGATTGCGTTGCTGCGGGTGCGTGGCGGGGCGGTGCCCGACAAGGATTGGCGGGTTCGGGTGGATCGAAACGGGCAGGTTTCGATATGACCCAACCGCGTTCCCTCATTTCTCTTTGGCTGCCCTATTTGGCGACCGAACGGGTGGAGCGGAAAGACCCCGCCTTGGCGGAAGCTCCCTTCGCTACGTATATGGAAAGCCGGGGGCAGATGATCCTGGCGGCGGTGAATCCCTGCGCTGCCGGGGCGGGCCTGACGCCGGGGATGAGTCTGGCGAATGCCCGCGCGCTGTATCCCGATATCACCTTGCGCCGCGCCGACCCGGCAGCAGAACGGACGGTATTGGAAAGCCTGCGCGATTGGTGCGTCCGCTACACCCCCTGGGTGGCGCTGGACGGGTCCAATGGTGCGTCGGACGGATTGCTGTTGGACGTGACCGGCTGCGGTCATTTGTTCGGCGGGGACGCGGCGATGCTGACGGATATCGCTGAACGGCTGGACGACATCGGTTTCACGGCCCGGACCGCCCGGGCGGAAACCCCGCTTGCAGCCGTCGCGCTTGCCCGGTTCGGTGACGGAAAGACGATCGACGGCATTCTGCGGGAGCGCCTTGCGCCTTTACCGGTTGAAGCCCTGGGGGCTTCGGCCGAGGCGGCGGCCGGTCTGCATCGGGTCGGTCTGCACAAGATCGGCGATCTTTATGCCCTGCCTCGATCCAGTCTTGCGACGCGTTTCGGGCTCGACCTGGTCACCCGGCTCGACCGCGCCTTGGGTGATCTGCCCGACGCGATCTCCCCCAAGCCGCATGCCGCCCCCTATCGCGTGCGCCTGTCTTTTCCCGAACCGATCGGCACACCGGAAGATATCGCCCGCGGCCTTCACCGGTTGCTGACCCGGATGACCGCCCGGTTGGAGCGGGAACAGCGCGGATGCCGCCGTCTGACGCTTTCCGTCTATCGCGCCGATGGGGATGTGCGCAGCCTGACGGTCGGTGTCGCGCGGGCGGCGCGCGACCCGCATCATCTGGCCCGCCTTTTCTCAGAACGCCTGGCGTCGCTGGACCCCGGCTTTGGGATCGACAGCATGATCCTGGCCGTGCCGGTGGTGGAAGATCTTAAGGCCGAGCAACAGGATTCCCGCCTCAACGGCGCTGCTGGTGAAAAAGGGAAGCCCAGTACGGGGCGGGAAAGAGACCCGGAATTCGACCGATTGTTGGACCGGTTGGCGGCGCGGCTGGGCAGCGGCCGGTTGCTGCGAATCGATCCCCAGCGCAGCCACGTGCCGGAACGCGCCGGGCGCTTCGTTTCCGTCTTTCAATCCATTGAAGCCGGGGGTGGCGGACCGGAAGTGCCGCCCTGGCCGGCGGACCTGCCGATCCGGCCATGCTTCCTGTTGAGCGCGCCGGAGCCGGTGGAGGCGGAAGGCGACCGATCAGAAGGCGATCGATCAGAAGGCGGGGGGGAACCGGTACGGTTTTCCTGGCGCGGGCGCTGGTATGAGGTCGACCGTGCGATGGGGCCGGAACGTCTGTCACACGAATGGTGGCGTCCGAACGGTGAGGCACGCCAGCGCGATTACTATCGCGTCGAAAGCAAGACCGGCCAGCGGTTCTGGATGTATTGCAATCCGCCCCAGGGAATTCCACCCCAGGGAAATACGGCACGGGCCAATGCGAATACGGCGACTGGGGATTGGTTCGTGCATGGGCTGTTCGGGTGATGCCGATGGTTGATGGCCCCGCCTATGCGGAATTGCAATGTCTGAGCAACTTTTCCTTCCTGGAAGGGGCGAGCCATCCGGACGAATTGGTGATTCAGGCCGCCGCCTTGGGGCATGCCGCCATCGGCATCGCCGACCGCAACAGTTTGGCGGGCGTGGTGCGGGCGCATACGGCGGCGAAGCGTCACGGCATCAAACTTCTGGTGGGCGCGCGGTTGGATCTGGCCGATGGATCGCCGGTCATTGCCTATCCGATGGACAAGCCCGCCTATGCGCGGTTGAGCCGCCTGATCACACTCGGCCGGCGCCGTGCGGAAAAGGGAAGCTGTCTGCTCTACCGGGAAGATCTTCTCGAATACGGCGCGGGCATGGTGCTGATACTTTTGCCGCCCGCCGGTGACGGAGCAGAGAATTTCGACGGTGAGGTTGCGGCCTACCGGAGTGCCTTCCCAGGCAATGTCTATCTGGCCGTCAGCCATGGTTTGTCCGGCGACGACAGGGCGCGGATCGATACTGTCGCCGGCATGGCGGAGCGGGCCGGCGTGCCGATGGTTGCGACCAACGATGTCTTGATGCATGCGCCCGCGCGCCGACCGCTTGCCGATGTGCTGACCTGCATCCGCGAGAAATGCGTGATCGACGATGCCGGCTGGCGCGCCCAGCGCAATGCCGAACGCCATCTGAAGGCGCCGGAAGAGATGGCGGCGCTTTTTGCTGGGCATGAAGGGGCCTTGGCTGCCACGCTGGAGATTGCAGAAAGGTGCCGCTTCTCCCTCGACGAATTGGCTTATGCCTATCCGGACGAGGTGCTGGAGCCGGGATTGAGTGCCCAGGACTCCCTCGAGAAACTGACATGGTTGGGGGCGAAGCAACGATATCCGGGCGGTCTGCCGGGCAAGGTCCGCCAGCAGGTGGAATACGAGCTGAAGCTGATCGGGGAGCTCGACTACGCCGCCTATTTCCTCACCGTCTACGACATGGTGCGGTTCGCCCGCACCCAGGACATTCTGTGTCAGGGCCGTGGGTCGGCGGCCAATTCGGCGGTTTGCTACTGCCTGGGCGTCACCGCGGTGGACCCCGCCCGGCTGGATCTGCTGTTCGAACGCTTCGTTTCCGCCGAGCGCGGGGAACCGCCCGATATCGATATCGATTTCGAGCATGAGCGCCGGGAAGAGGTGATCCAATACATCTATGCCAAATACGGACGTCACCGGGCCGGATTGGCGGCGACCGTGATTTGCTATCGCGCGCGTGGTGCTGTGCGTGAAGTCGGTAAGGCGATGGGCCTCAGCGAGGATACGGTGGCCTTGTTGGCGTCGCGCATCTGGGGTTGGTCGACCGATGATATCGCCGATGAACACCTGGTCGAGGTCGGGCTGGACCCGCGCGACATACGGCTGCGCCAAACCATTGCACTGGTTAGTCAGATCATCGGTTTTCCACGGCATCTTTCGCAGCATGTCGGCGGTTTCGTCATCACCCGCGGGCGGCTGGACGAGCTGTGCCCGATAGAGAATGCGGCCATGGCTGACCGGACCGTCGTCGAGTGGGACAAGGACGATTTGGATGCGCTGGGCATTCTGAAGGTCGACGTGCTGGCGCTTGGCATGCTGACATGCCTGCGCAAGGCATTTCAGTTGCTGCGCAACCATTATGGCCGGACCTACGACCTGGCGAGTGTGCCGCCGGCGGACAAGGCGACCTATGACATGCTGTGCCGGGCGGATTCACTGGGCGTCTTTCAGGTCGAAAGCCGGGCGCAGATGGCCTTCCTGCCGCGCATGAAGCCGCGTGATTTCTATGACCTGGTGATCGAGGTGGCGATCGTCCGGCCGGGACCGATCCAGGGCGACATGGTGCATCCCTATCTGCGCCGCCGGAATGGGGAAGAGACGGTTTCCTTCCCTTCCCGGGAATTGCAGGACGTGCTGGGCAAGACATTGGGCGTCCCGCTGTTTCAGGAACAGGCGATGAAGATTGCGATCGTCGCTGCGGGTTTCGAACCGTGGGAAGCGGACCAATTACGCCGTGCCATGGCAACATTCCGCAAGACCGGGAAAATACATGAGTTCAACGAGAAGATGGTCGAAGGAATGGTTGCGCGCGGATACGAGCGGGACTTCGCCGAACGCTGTTTCCGGCAGATCGAAGGGTTTGGGGAATACGGGTTTCCGGAATCCCATGCCGCCAGCTTTGCCTTGCTGGTTTATGTCTCCGCCTGGATCAAATGCCATTATCCGGCGGTGTTCGGCACCGCGTTGCTGAACAGTCAGCCGATGGGCTTCTACGCCCCGGCGCAGATCGTCCGCGACGCGGTGGAACATGGCGTGGAGATCCGGCCGATCGACGTGAACCAGTCCTATTGGGATCATGTGATGGAAGCCGCGCCCGAGCACCAGTCCAAGGGCGGCTACGCCATCCGCCTCGGCTTTCGACAGATCAAGGGCCTGTCGCAGGAAGACGGCGATTGGATCGTGGCGGCGCGCGGGAACGGCTATGCCCAGCCGATGGATCTATGGCGGCGGGCGGGATTGAAGAAGCGGGCCTTGCAGGCGCTTGCCCGGGCGGATGCCTTCGGGTCGTTGGGATTGAGCCGCCGACAGGCGCTCTGGGCGGTGCAGGCGGTCGGCGGCGACAAGCCGTTGCCGCTGTTCGAGGCGATGGGCGAGGAGGAACGCGGCGAGGAACCGGCGGTTCATCTGCCCGAACCCACATTGGGCGAGGAAGTGGTGCAGGATTATTCCCATCTGCGTCTGTCCTTGAAGGCACATCCCTGCGCCCTGCTGCGCCCGGCGCTTGCGGGGGAGACATTGGCGGAGGAATTGCTGACCCTGCCGAACGGCGCGACCGTCACGGTTTCCGGTCTGGTTCTGGTGCGGCAACGGCCGGGCAGCGCCCGTGGTGTCGTCTTCTCTACCCTGGAGGATGAGACGGGGTGGTCGAACATCGTCATCTGGGAAGATACGTTCAAGAAATTCCGGCGGGAGATCCTGTCCGCCCGGCTGATGCGCGTGACAGGGGAATTGCAACGGCAGGGCATCGTCACCCATGTCATTTCAAAAAAAATTGAAGACGTGTCCTACTTGCTGGATGAACTCGCCATCGGGGCGACCGGCGATCCGTCAGCGACCTTTGCCGATGTGTCGGCCCCGACGGATGAGGTCAAGCGGCCGGTCTATTCCCCGGCCTCCAGGTCCGGTAAGACCCTGGAAAACGAGGTTATTTCCCCCGATCCGCATCGTGGTGCGGGATATCGGCCGATGAAGGCGGTGCCGCACCACCCTGCCGCAGCCCAGGCGAAAGCCGTTCCCCGGCCGCGTCATCCTCGCGATCAGGCCAAAGTCTTGTTCCCAAGCCGGGACTTTCACTAACGCAGACCCATATTAGGTCAGCATGGCCGGTTTCGGCCTATTCTTTCCTCATGCGGCAGCACACAGCCGGAGCAGCACGATGTCCCTGGTTCGTCCCAATCTGGATACGCTTACCCTCGAAACCCCGCGCACGCGAATGCGGCCCCACCGCACCGACGACTTCGACGGCATCTTGGCCTTGTGGTCCGACCCGGACGTGACGCGCTATATCGGCGGGAAGCCCAGACCGCGGGAGGAAGTCTGGTTCCGGTTCCTGCGCGGGCTGGGGCATTGGCACGCTTTTTCCTGCGGCTTCTGGCTGGTCGAGGACCGCGAGACGGGAGATGTCCTAGGCGAGGTCGGATTCGGAAATTACAAACGCGAGATTGATGCGGTGCCGTCCGATCGGCCTGAAATAGGGTGGGTGCTCAGCGGTAAGGTCCATGGCCAAGGCTATGCGCGGGAAACGGTGGCGGCCGCGCTGGAATGGGGAAAACGCAACCTGACGGCCGACGGCACGTTTTGCATTATCGACACCGAAAACACGAACTCGATCCGGGTGGCGGACCGTTTCGGCTTTCGGGAAACGGCCCGGGCAACCTACAAGGACAAACCGATAATCATTTATGAGCGAAGCTTTTCCTGACGGATCGCGGCAAAGCGCGTAGACTGTCGCGCATGACAAGAAGGCATTTCGATCCAATCCCAACCCGACTGCGGTCATGAGCGGAGATCTTCCTTCCGCCCTGGAGGTGTTGCGGGCAAATCCACAGGACCCGTCGGCCTGGAAGAATCTTGGCCTGATGATCATCGCACAGGGAACGCCGGATCAACTCTCGCTTTTCGAACATCGGCAAAGAATTGCGGGGGACGCGGTCCCGATGCTGTTCCAGGCCTTGTTCAACGACGAGTTCGTCCAAAACCCGCCCCTGCGCCAACGCTTGATTCAATTCGCGGATCATACGACATGGGAAAGCCCGATTGGCGTGGTCGTGCGTTTCTTCGCGGCATGCGCCCGTCTTTACGACAATGACGTGGACGGCGCGCAAGCGTTCCGCGATGTCGGCGACGCCATCTCTCGAAACGTACAGCACTTCGGGGGTGTGCCTCATTTGGCTCAAGCGCCAAGTTTTTCACGCTTGATTACATCGCCTGCGGAAACCCGTATGCTTTGGTCGGACTGGGGAGATTTGCCGCCGCAGGACATCGTCTGGCCGGACGAACCGGTGTTGGCCCCTGGATCGGAACCGCTGATATTCGCAGCTTGCGATGGCGGATATCTCGACCGGTTCGGCGCCCGGTTCCTGGAAGCCGTGACCGGCCTGGGCCCGGTGCATATCCACGTCGTCAATCCAAGACCCGGCCAGTTGACGGAAATCCAGAGCAAGGCCGGTCCCGCGGTTTTCCTGTCGCAAGAGACCGTATCGGACAGCCGGCGCACCAGTCAGTACTATGCCTGCGCCCGGTTCTTCGCCGCGGATGCGGTGATGCGGCGATACGGCCGTGATGTATTGATGCTGGATATCGACCTTGAGGGGCTGGCGAACCTGGACAGCCTGTTCGAGAGGACCTCAAAGGCCGATATAGCCTATTTCGCGATGCCGACCTTGATGCCCTGGCTGCGGCATCACGCAGCCTTCATCCACCTGAAATGCCGGTTGGAAGTTCGCACCTTTCTTCAGCGTTTCGCCAATCTGCTGTCCCATCAATTGCGGGATTCGGTCTGGTATGTGGATCAGCTTTGCCTGGCTTCCGCCATCTCGGCCTATTCCGACGGACAGGATGGCTTGGTCATCGATCCCCTCGAACAGGCGGATGGTTTCCCCTTCGCCCATTTCGTGATGCCTGCGGGTGAGGATGCGGAAAAGGAAAAGCTGCGCCGCGAGGCCTCCGCCTAAACGTCCAATGAGTCCGATTTGACGGCGGGGCCGGCCACGCGGGCGGGATTACCGAATGCGACCATGCCGGCGGGAATATCACGGCTGACCAGGGAGCCGGACCCGATAATGACGTCCTCCCCGATTGTGACGCCCGGCAGGACCGTAACATTCGCGCCGATCCAGGCCCTGGCGCCGATGGTGATGGGTTTGCCCCATTCCATTCCGGCGGCGCGGCGATGTGGGTCGCGGTCATGGTCGGTGCAGGCCAATACCGTTCCGGGTCCGATCATGGAATCATCCCCCAATCGGATCGGGGCGGTATCGATCAACACACCATTGACGTTGATATAGACATTCCGCCCAATATGGATGTTGAAGCCGTAGAAACAGCGGAACGGCGCTTCGATGAAGAAGCCGTCTTCCGCCGACCCGAACAGATCCCGCAAGATTTCCGAAGACCCATCCGCCTCCATGGGTTCCGACGTGTTGAAGGCGTTGCAGGCGCGCCGGGCCGTATCCCTCAATCGGCTCAGTTCCGGGTCGAAAAGGCAATAAGCCTCGCCGCGGCGCATCTTCTCAAGTTCGGTCATCGTACATGGATCCCGTCCGATTTCGCTTTCGCCGTCCCTTGACGGCGGCGACGGATAAGACAGCATAGTGTCTTCGCCGCCCCATCAATATGGAAATCTCAACATGCCGAAAACCCTGGCCGATGTCCTGACCGATCAACTTGCCGAGCGCGGGGTGCGCCGCATGTTCGGCGTGCCGGGCGGCGGTAGCAGTCTCGATCTGATCGATGCCGGTGCGCGCAATGGAATCGAATTTGTTCTGAGCCAAACCGAAACCGCGGGGGCGATCATGGCCGCTGTCACCGGTGAGTTGACGGGAACGCCAGGCGTCGTGCTGACCGGCGTCGGTCCCGGGGCGGCCAGTGTGGTGAACGGGACGGCCTATGCATCCCTCGAAAAGTCGCCGCTCGTCGTTTTCACGGACCAGGTGGAAGGGACGAACGCGGGCGGCATCCATCAGAAATACGACCAGCAAGCACTTTTCGCGCCGCTTGTCCGGGCCGGCGCCGCGCTTGACTCGGAAACCGGTCCGGAAGCCTTTGCCGGGTTGTTGCGCGCGGCGATGACACCGCCCTTCGGTCCGGTGCATGTGGACTTGTCATCCGGCCAGGCCTCGAAACCGGCCCATCCCCCTGCGGTGGAAGCGGCGGAAGACATTGTGGCTGATGTTTCGGCGCTTCCGTCCGCCGCGACGGATCTGATCGGGTCGAGCAGAAGACCGGTCCTGCTGGTGGGTTTGGAAGCGCGGACGGAGCAGGTCGCGACGGCGATTCGACGCGCGGCGAAGGACCTTCGCTGTCCGGTGCTCACGACCTATAAGGCAAAAGGTGTGTTCCCGGATGCCGATCCCGCGATGATCGGGCATGTCACGGGTGGGACGGCGGAAGCGGCTGTTCTTCACGCGGCGGACCTGATTCTGGCTGTCGGCTTGGACCCGATTGAATTGATCAATCAGCCTTGGCCTTACGCAGCGCCTGTAATCGATATTTCCGCAGTGCTCCATGCAGCCGGACCATTTAGACCTGTTGCACAACTGACCGGTGATCCGGCGGCGAACCTCTCTGCCCTGTTGGAACAGAGACATGCGAGTAACTGGTCGGCAGCCGAAGTTGCGGCTCTCAAGTCGGCACAACAAGCCCGCCTTATGCCGGAAGGCATGGATTGGGAGGCGCATTCGAACGATCCTCGCCCCTTGATTCGGGCAGTCCAAAATGTTGCGCCCGACGCAACCCTAACCGTCGATTCCGGTGCGCATATGTTTCCGGCAATGGCCTTGTGGCAGTCGGACCGCCCGTTCGGTGTGTTGAAGTCGAATGGTTTGTCGACCATGGGGTTTGCGGTGCCGGCTGGTATTGCCGCCGCGCTTCACGAACCCGGCAGAGCGGTCGTGGCGATCACCGGGGACGGCGGTCTTTCCATGTGCTTGACGGAACTGGCGACGGCGGCGCGTCTTGCCGTTCCTTTGATCACCGTCGTTCTAAACGATGCCGCCTTGTCGCTGATCGACATCAAACAGCAGGCGCAGCAACGACCGTCACTGGGCGTTCGCTATCCAGCGATCGACTATGCCGCCGCCGCGGAAGCGATGGGCGTCAAAGGGTGTCGTGTGGAAGGGGCTGACGCCCTTGCCGCAGCGGTAGCGGATGCCATGACGCGTCGCGGGCCGTCCCTGATTGACGTTACGGTCGACCCATCCGCTTATCCCGAAATGCTATCCGCGCTCCGCAAGTAAGGGACCTGAAATGACACTATCGGAACAGGTGCCGCCCGCGGAGATCAAAGCCGCGGGGGAAACGAAGCCCTTGCTCGGTGTTTCACTCGTCATTCTTGCGGTGTTTTTCTTCGCCTGTCTGGAACTATCGGCGAAGCTCGCCAGCGCCTACATGCCGCCCGTTCAGGCGGCTTGGGCGCGGTATATGGTGCATTTGGTCGTCATGATCGTTTTTTTGGGACCGGTGCTTGGGCGGAAACTTATCCGGACCCGTCGGCCGGGCCTCCAAATCACCCGCTCGGTCCTGCTGGCCCTGACCACCATGTGCCAATTCACCGGCTTGAAATATCTGCAGATGGCGGAACTGACGGTCATCACCTTCGCCGCGCCCTTCATGGTGGCGGCCCTGGCGGGCGTGATGCTGGGTGAAAAGCCGGGGCCGCATAGATGGGTGTCCATTGTTCTCGGTTTCATCGGTGTCCTGATCGTTATTCGACCCGGCATCGCCCAGGTACATTGGGCCTATTTCGTCGTCCTGTCCGGAACCGTCGGCATCGCCCTTTACCTTTTGACGACGCGTATGGTTTCACAGGTCGACAGTGCGATAACCTCGCTATTCTTCACCGCGCTGATCGGAGCGATCGTCATGTCCATCGCGTTGCCGTTCGTATGGCAGACACCGACGGAACCGGAAGGCTGGCTGCTGATGCTGGCGGTCGGCTTTTTCGGCGCTATCGGCCATTTCATTTTCATTCTTGGAACCAAATTCGCCCAGGGCTCGTTGTTGGCGCCCTTCATGTATGTACAGATCGTCTGGTCGGTGCTGTTCGGTTTCATCGTTTTCGGGGATTTGCCGGATGTTTTCACCTGGGTCGGGGCGGCTGTGGTGATTGCCAGCGGTGTTTACCTGGCTTGGCGGGAATATCTCGCCGCCCGCCGCCGCCGCGCGGCCGCCCGGTTTGCCTAAGACCTTGTCATGGCGATGAATTCCCACCCGGATCAATCGGACAGGCCCTTGCGTGGGATATGTCTGATGATGGCGGCGGCGCTTTTCATCGCGGGGCAGGAGGCGATTGCGAAGCATCTCACCGAAGACGGCCTTCCCCTGTCGCAGGTGATATGGGCGCGCTATGCCTCCCACCTCGCTCTGATGCTTTCCTTCCTGCTGCCCCGATACGGAGGTGCCGTGTTCCGGTCGGCGCGCCCGGTGGCGCAGGTCGGACGGTCGATGCTGCTTCTGGTCGACACGATCCTGTATTTTCTCGCCCTGACTTTCCTGTCCCTGGTCGAAGTGACGGCCATCGTCTTCATCGCGCCGATCATGGTCGTTTTGTTGGCCTATCCCCTTTTGGGGGAGGCCCTGACCGCCCGTCGCCTGATCGCTGCCGTGGTGGGGTTCGCCGGGGTGCTGATCATCGTTCGGCCCGGTTTCGAGGGTTTGAGCTGGCCGGCGCTGTTGGTTATCGGATCGGCGATCTGCATCGCCTTGTTCAATCTGGCGACGCGGCGGATGCGGTCTGTCGATCCCAGCCGCGTGACGATGCTCTACACCGCCATTGTCGGCACGGTAGCGGCATCCCTGTGGGTGCCGTTCGACTGGGTGGAACCCAGCCTGGGGCAATGGGGTTTGATGGCTGCCATCGGCGTATTGGGCGGAACGGGACACGGGTTGTTGATCGTCGCACATCAGGATGCGCCGGCTTCGACCGTCGCCCCTTTCATGTATATCCAGATCCTCTGGGCCTTGGGGCTGGGATGGATGGTTTTCGGTGACTGGCCAGATATCGCCACCGTCATCGGTGCCGCGGTGATCATTGCGGGCGGGCTGATCGTCCTGATCGGAGAGGCCCGCCGCAACAATCGTCGATCGAAATGATCAGGTGATGCTCAGTACGTCGCCATCGACACTGATGATCTGACCCGAGACTTTCTGGGCTAGGTCGGACGACAGGAACAGCGCCATGTTGGCGATGTCGTAGGGCGAGACGCTGGTTCGCATCGCCACGCCGGAGACCAGTTTTTCACGCATGGCATCGAAAGAAATGTTCATCGCCTGTGCCTTGGCGTCGATGACGCGGTCGATCCGCTCGCCGTCGACGATGCCCGGCAGGATCGCGTTGCTGCGGATGTTGTCGGGACCCAGTTCCGCGGCCAATGTCTTAGTGAAGCCGACAACAGCCCATTTCGACGCCGCATAAGGCAGGCGCATCGGAAAGCCGAGCCGTCCCGCGACGGAAGAAAGGTTGATGACGACACCTTTTTGGTTCGCCTTCAGCATCGGCGTTGCCAGCTTGGTGCAATAGAAATGGGCGGTGATGTTGACATCGAGGGTGCGTTGCCAGTCGTCCAGTTCGATGTCTTCGACACGCGCGGTCGGCCCGGCGATGCCCACATTATTGACCAGCACATCCAACCCGCCGAGGGTTTTCTCCACGTCTTCGAACATCGCGCTGACGGCCTCAAAATCGGCGCAGTCGCAATTCACCGCGGTGACGGAAGGATATTTGGCGCGCAGGTCTTCAAGCGCCTCGTCCACTACATCGCAGGTATAAACCCGGGCATTCGCCTTCACGAAAGTATCGACCATGGCACGGCCTATGCCGGCGGCCCCGGCCGAAATGAAAACCCTGGATCCCTTCAGATCGATCGACATGCTATTTCCTCCCTCACGATATTTGGATTTCTTTGAGTCAGTTCTTGCCGTCCAGCATGGATTCGTAAAGGGCCAATGTCTGACCCGTGATCACCGGTTCGGCGAATTCCTGCTCCGCGGCCTGCCGGGCGGCGGCGCCGAATTCTTTACGGAGATCGGCATCGTTCGCCAAGCGCTCCAGCGCATCCGCCAAGGGGGGCGCCTGCTTCACCGGCACCAGAAATCCGGTTTCCCCGTCGCGGCAAACTTCCCGGCAGCCGGGCACGTCCGTCGCGACCATGGGCAGGCCGCAAGCCGCCGCTTCCAAAAGGGATTTCGGCAGGCCTTCCCGGTATGACGGCAGGACCGCGATGTGACTGACGGCGTAGGCGCCCACGATATCGGCCGTCGGGCCAGTAACCTCGACAATGCCTTCCGCCCGCCATGCATCGAGCGTCTCTTTCGGGATGGAAGCCGGATTGTCGTCGGTTGGTCCGATAAGCCGGATGACGACTTCGCTTCCCTTTCGGCGCAGTATCCGCGCGGCCTCGACCAACTCGCCGATACCTTTGTCCCACAACATGCGGCTGACGCAGCTGGCGATAATGGGGCCATCTGGTTCCGGGGCGGGTGTGAATGATAAGGTATCGACGCCCGATCCCCGGATGATGGCGATCCTGTCCGGCCGCACGCCGATTTCGGTTTGGAACAGGGCGCTGTCGTCGCCGTTTTGCAGGATCAATCGACTTCGGCGGCGATTCAGCAACACCCTGAAGGCCAGTGCCAGAACCGGCCGAACGAGGGATGCGAAGGTCCCCCTGCTGATGAAAACGAAGCCTAGGCCCGCCATGGCGTTGACCACGTGCGGCACGCCTGCCAGCCAGGCCGCGATCGACCCGTAGAGCACCGGCTTTACGGCGACCTGATGGACAATGTCCGGACGGACACGCCGGTAGAGTTTGCGAAGGGCCAGAATTGTCCCGATATCGGCAAAGGGGTTCCGCCCGCTACGGTTCAGGCCGATGGGGTGGAGATCGAATCCTTCCTGTCGGATCGCATCCCCATGGTCGCGCACGCGGCAGGCGACGGCGACTTTCGCGCCCGCGTCCCTGGCGGCCCGGGCAATGGGCAGGCGGTGGGAACAGAAATACCAATCCTCGCTAACCAGAAAGAGGAGGGTTTTTCCCGCTAACGGTCCGCTCGGTGCTGTCATCGTCGGGCGCGATTCATCAATCCGAAGGCGACCAGCGGTCCATCCAGCTTTGCAGCATCAGGATGTTCCACAGCGCCTCGGCATGGTTGCCGTCGCCCTTCAGATGGTCGCGAAAGGCCCGCAGGATCGGTTCCGGCTGCAAACCGGTTCGATCGCGCAAGCGTTCCACGGAAAGCATCTCGAATGCCCATTCCTTCAACGGGCCGCGCAGCCAATCCGCCAAGGGCACGGCGAAACCCGCCTTCGGTCGGTCGACCAGTTCCTTCGGGACGTATCGGTAAAGAACCTGGCGCAGGGGCCATTTGCCCACGCCGTCGCGAATCTTGACCTCTTTCGGCAGGGACCACGCATATTCGACCACGCGATGGTCCAGCAACGGCACGCGTGCCTCAAGGCTGCACGCCATGCTGGCCCTGTCCACCTTGGTCAGGATGTCGCCGGGCAGATAGCTCAAGGTGTCGTAATAGGCCATGCGTTCGGTGAAATCCGACAATGCGGCGCCGCCGCGCCACATTGAAAGTTCCGGTTCTTCCACGCCGGTCAGGTCCGAAGGCTTGTCCCAATGGCTGACCAGGGCGCGGTAGGCGTCATCTTCGCTGCCGCTCGCCAGCAGGTCCGCCAGCTTATGCATTTTGTCGCCCATCATGCGGGGCCGCTTGCCGCTGGGGACCAGTGCCGCCAGGGAATCCCACGTGCCCGTCGGCAATGCGCGCAACCCACCCGCCGCGATGGAACGGACAGATCCGGGCACGCTTCTCGCTTTGCCCCAGGCGGTGGCGGCGGCGCGGTAGCGGTTGTAACCGAAGAAAACTTCGTCCCCGCCATCGCCGGAAAGCGCGACGGTGACATGGTCGCGCGCCAATTTTGAAACCAGCCAGGTCGGCATGGCCGATGAGTCGGCGAAGGGTTCGTCATGCCATTCCGGCATCTGGGGGATGAGGTTGCGGGCGTCCTCCGACGTCAATGTCAGTTCGGTGTGATCGGTCCCCAAATGCTCGGCGACGGCGCGCGCCTGATCGGCCTCGTTGTAGCCGGCGTTTTCGAAGCCGATGGTGAAACTCTTGATCGGGCGGGATGAGCAATCCTGCATCAACGCGGCGATCACACTGCTGTCGACGCCGCCGGACAGCATGACGCCAAGCGGAACATCGGCCACCATGCGGCGCTCCACGGCGTCGCGCAGCAGCGGTTCAAGCCGGTCAACGGCCGCTTGCGGCTCGGGCGTGCTGCGGTCCTTCAGGATCGTATGATCCAGGTTCCAAAACCGTTCGATCCGCGGTTCTTGGTCTATGCCGGGGCGGTAGCGTAGAATGCAGCCGGGTTCCAGTTTGAAAATGCCGTCATAGATCGTGAGCGGGGCGGGAACGTAATTGTAGCGCAGATATTGGGTCATCGCCGCCCGGTTCATCCGGGGCGTCCAACCGCTCTTGGCCCGCAGGGATTTCAGCTCGGAGCCGTATAGGAACATGCCGTCCTGGATGCCGAAATACAGCGGCTTGATGCCAAGCCGGTCGCGGATCAGCGTCAATTCGCGCTTCTTCTTGTCCCACAGGGCGATGGCGAACATACCGATCAGGCGCTCGATGGTCTCATCCACCCCCCAGGCCGAAAATCCCTCCAACATCACCTCGGTGTCGGACTGGCCGCGCAGGCGGCGGCCTTCGGTCTCCAGAATCTGGCGCAGCGACTGGTAGTTATAGATTTCGCCATTGTAGGTGATGACAAACCGGTCGCAGCTGGACGTCATCGGTTGATTGCCGGACGGCGTCAGGTCGATGATTGCGAGGCGTCGAAATCCCATGCCGACGCCGGCCTCTGAACTAAGCCAATGGCCACCGCTGTCGGGTCCGCGATGAAGCATGGCGTCGGTCATGGCATTGACCTGCGCCAGAAGCTCCTTCGGACCCTTTTCGGCTTTTGCTTCGATGAAACCGGCTATTCCGCACATGTTCGGGAACCTAAGGCGTTTTCACCCGTTAGGACAGATCGAAAATCACGGTTTTTATCTGGTATCACGACGAAGGTACGGGAAGGCTTTCGCCTTCCTTCACGGGTTCCATGACCACATAGGTTGAGGTGGAAGCAATACCGGGAAGATTGTTGATCGTGTCGCCCAGGAACGTGCGGAACGCATCCATATCCGCCGCCCGTATCTTCAGAATGTAGTCGAAACCGCCCGCCACCATATGGCACTCGACGATCTCGTCGATCCTGAGGATCGCTGCTTTGAACTTGTCGAAGACGTCGGTTGTCGTCTTGTCGAGGGATACTTGAACGAAGACGGCAAGGCCCAATTGCAGCTTCGCCGGGTTCAACCGCGCAGAATATCCGCGAATGAAGCCGTCCTTTTCCAGTCGGCGTACCCGTTCCAGGCAGGGGGTCGGCGATAGATTGATGCGACGGGCCAATTCCACGTTCGACAGCCGTCCGTCGGATTGCAGCATGCGCAGGATCGACCGATCGATACGGTCCAGTGATTTTCGCATATTAGAATAATTCACTGCTATAAGGTCAATTTACCAGATGAAATAGCAAAATATTTCCAAGTTTAGAAGCATATTCGGGGAGGCTTGTTCTATCATCCTCGCGTCGTAACTTGAATGGTGTCACCATTCTTTCAACGCAGGGTGTCTATCATGCTGTTCTCCGATTCCGATTTCCGCGACCTTACATCCACAAGCCAGGAACGCAGGGCTGTCCGTGCCGCCTATCGTATGGACGAGGAGGCCTGTCTCGCCGAGCGAATGAAGCAGGCAAGCCTGCCTGCTGAGGCCATCGACCGGATTGAGGAACGTGCGCGGAACTTGGTCCGTCGGGTGCGCGAAGACCGGGTGAAGTCCTCCGGCATCGATGCCTTCATGCATGAATACGAACTTTCCAGCCAGGAAGGCGTGGTTCTGATGTGCCTGGCGGAAGCCTTGTTGCGCATTCCCGATTCCGAAACCGCCGACGCGCTGATCAAGGACAAGATCGGCGGAGGCAACTGGGAGTCCCATCTGGGGCATTCGGAATCACTTTTCGTGAATGCCTCGACCTGGGGCCTGATGCTGACCGGGAAATTGGTGAAACTGGAGGACGTGAAGCCGGAATTCGACTGGCGTTCCACGCTTAGCCGAATGGTGCATCGCTCCGGTGAGCCGGTGATCCGTCAGGCGGTGACGCAGGCGATGCGCGTGATGGGCCGTCAGTTCGTGATGGGACGGACCATCGAAGAAGCGACGGACCGGGCAAAATCGGCGGAGAAGATCGGCTACCGGCATTCCTATGACATGCTCGGCGAAGCCGCGCGGACGATGGAGGATGCGGAGCGTTATTTCCAGGCTTATGCCCATGCGATCGAAGTGATCGGCAAGAAGGCGAAAGGGCGCGGTCCGATCGACTCCCCCGGCGTATCGATCAAGCTTTCCGCCCTGCATTCCCGGTATGAATTCGTCCAGCGCGACCGCGTGATGGCGGAACTCTACCCGAAACTGATGGATCTGGCCCAGCTGGCGAAGGCGCAGGATATAGGCCTTTGCGTCGATGCCGAGGAAGCGGATCGCCTGGATATTTCCATGGACGTCATAAAGGCGGCCAGCGGCGATGCTTCCCTCAAGGGGTGGGATGGTTTCGGGTTGGCCGTTCAAGCCTATCAGAAACGCGCTGCCCCGTTGATCGACTGGCTGGAGGACGTTGCCGGCCGGACAAATCGCCGGCTGATGGTGCGCTTGGTGAAGGGCGCCTATTGGGACACGGAAGTGAAGCGGGCCCAGGAAATGGGAGAGGACGGCTATCCGGTCTTCACGCGGAAAGTCACAACCGACGTTTCCTATTTGGCCTGCGCACGGAAGCTGTTGGATGGAAAGCAGGCTTTCTATCCTTGTTTCGCGACCCATAACGCGCATTCGGTCGCCGCGGTGATCGAGATGGCCGGGAACCGCAATGACTTTGAATTTCAGCGCCTTCACGGCATGGGTGACGCGCTTTACGAACAGATTGTCGGTAAGGACAAATTGGGCCTGAATTGCCGGATCTATGCACCGGTCGGAAGCCATGAAGATTTGCTGGCTTATCTGGTTCGGCGGTTGTTGGAGAACGGTGCGAACACCTCATTCGTCAATCGCATCGTCGATGAAAAGCAGCCGCTCGCGGCGATCGTCGCTGACCCGATTGCGGCCGCCCGGTCGCTGCGTCAGGCCGCACATCCGTCGATACCCGTTCCGCGCCGCCTTTACGGCGAAGGCCGTGACAACGCCAAGGGTATGGATGTTACCGATGTGGCCAAGCTGGAGCCTCTCCGCGCCGCGATGATGGCGACATTGGAAGAAAATTGGTGGGCGGGGCCCATCGTCGGCGGCCGTCCGCGGGATGTCCTCACCGGTCGGGTCGTTCATGGCCCGGCGGACGCCGGCAAACCGATCGGCCGCGTTCTCGACGCGACGGCGGATGACGCTGCGACGGCCTTGGACCGCGCCCACCGTGCGCGCCATGCCTGGGACCGGACGCCGGCCAAGCAGCGGGCGGATATCCTGCGGCGCATTGCCGATCTCTACGAGGAACACATGCCGCGCCTGATGGCCTTTGCTGTGCGCGAGGCCGGCAAATCCATCCCGGATGCAATTGCCGAAGTGCGCGAAGCGGTCGATTTCCTGCGCTATTACGCCGACAAGGCGGAAGAAGACTTTTCCGGTCCTACGATTTTGCCGGGACCGACCGGGGAATCGAACAGCATTTCCCTGCATGGCCGGGGCGTCTTCCTGTGCATCTCGCCCTGGAACTTCCCGTTGGCGATTTTCACCGGCCAGGTTGCCGCGGCGTTGGCGGCGGGGAACTGCGTGCTGGCGAAACCGGCGGAGCAAACACCGATCATCGCCTATGAAGCGGTGCGCCTGATGCATCGCGCGGGGCTGCCGGATGACGTTCTTTCCCTGCTGCCGGGAGATGGGCCGACCATCGGGAACGCCCTTCTTCCGGATCCGCGCATCGCGGGCGTCGCCTTTACAGGGTCGACGGATACGGCGCGTATCATCAATAAGGCATTGGCAAATCGGGAAGGGCCGATCGCTCCTCTGATCGCCGAAACAGGCGGTCAGAATGCCATGATCGTCGATTCATCCGCTTTGCCGGAGCAGGTGACACGCGATGTGCTTATTTCTGCGTTCCAAAGTGCGGGCCAACGCTGTTCCGCCCTGCGCGTTCTGTTCGTCCAACAAGACATCGCCGACAAACTGACCAAGATGATCGCCGGCGCCATGAAGGAATTGCGGATCGGCGATCCGTCTTTGCTGGCGACCGATGTCGGGCCGGTCATCGACGACGAGGCGAAGACTATGCTGAGCAAACACGCGGAACGGATGGACCGCGACGCGAAACTGATCTACCGAACCCCGATGCCGGAGAACTGTGCAGCGGGGACTTTCTTCGCGCCCTGCGCCTATGAAATTCCCAGCCTGGATGTTCTGGAAAGGGAAGTCTTCGGGCCGGTTCTGCACGTCGTCCGCTACAAGGCGACGGAGTTGGACAAGGTGATCGATGCCATCAACGGTACGGGTTACGGCCTGACAGCTGCGGTCCACAGCCGGGTCGAAGCCACGGTGAACCACATCGTCGATCGGCTGGAGGTCGGCAACGCCTATGTGAACCGGAACCAGATCGGCGCGATCGTCGGTGTTCAGCCTTTCGGCGGGGAGGGGCTTTCGGGCACCGGACCAAAGGCAGGCGGACCGCGTTATCTGCATCGTTTTGCGACGGAGCGTGTCGTCAGCGTCGATACGACGGCGGCCGGCGGAAACGCATCCCTGATGTCGATGGAAGAGGAATAGGTGGCGATTCCCATCCGCGCCGTCCTGGCTTAAACAGAGGGCATGAGACGGGTCTGCCTCTTCACTATTGTCGCTCTGCTTTTGGCCGGCGTTGTGCCCACCAAAGCGCAGGAGACCTTTTTGTATCCGCTGCCGGGGGCGGACGTGGATGGCACGCCCGACCTGCGCGAGGGGCGTCGGCTTTTCAACCTGCACTTCCTGGATAATCCGCCCGGAGAGGAACAAGGAGGCGGTTTGGGGCCGCTCTTCAACAGGAATGCATGTTCGGCCTGCCATCCGCGTGGCGGGCGCGGCGCCGCGCCCGAAGGGCCGGACACCCCCTTGCTGACGGGGCTGGTGCGCCTCAGCGTGCCGGGAAAGGCCGCGAACGGCGGCCCGCTTCCGCATCCACACTATGGCGGGCAGTTGAACACGCGCGGCATTCGCGGGGTGACAGCCGAGGCTGAAGTGGTGATTTCCTATGAGGTCATTCCAGGCCGTTATGGAGACGGGTCGCCCTACGAACTGCGTAAGCCCGTGCTTTCCTTCAGAGACCCGGCCTATGGTCGCCTGGAGGATGCCCTGACGTCGCTGCGGATCGGACAGCCGATCTATGGCCTTGGATTGCTGGATGCGGTGGCGGCCGATGAAATAGGGTCCTGGGCGGACCCGGAGGACCGTGATGGCGACGGGATATCGGGTCGCATGAACCGGGTGTGGAATACCGCCTTCGGCATCTCGATGCCCGGCCGGTTCGGCTGGAAAGCGAACGAACCCAATCTCTTGCAGCAGACTGCCGCGGCCTTTCTGGGCGATATCGGCATAACCAATCCCCTGTTCTGGAATCACGATTGCGGTGCCGGACAAAGTGCCTGCCGGAAGGCGGATGCGCGCTTGCCGGAATTGCCCGATGGCTCTGTCGGGCACGTTGCCGATTATGTCAGGACCATCGCGCCCCCCGCGCGGCGTGGCGCCGCGAACGTACGGGACGGTGAAAAACTGTTTGAAGAAGCCGGATGCGCGCGATGCCATCGACCGTCTTTCGGCAAGGTTCGTTCTCATCTCCCCTACTTGGATGGTCTGAGGGTGGATGCGTTTACCGACCTTCTGCTCCACGACATGGGGGAGGGGCTGGCGGATGGCCGCCCCGATTTCGAGGCGAGTGGAAGGGAATGGCGAACCCCGCCTTTGTGGGGGCTGGGTCGTGCCGAGGCTGTGCATGGGCGCTACGCGTTGCTGCACGATGGCCGGGCCAGAAGCATCGAAGAGGCGATTCTGTGGCATGGCGGTGAGGCCGAAGCCTCGCGCGAGGTGTTTCGGACCCTTGACCTGGATCAACGCACAGCATTGGTCGCCTTCCTAAAATCCCTTTAGTTCAAGAAAACGTGATCGACAGGCAATAAATGCAAGTGCGAGTGACTTGCAGGATTGGCGTATTCGCGATACCTCATTGTTGCGACCGCGACGCAATTGCTAAACGGCGCGCAGCGATCCGCCGAAGCGCGCGGTGGAAACGAACAATCAGCAGTGGGACGAGAATGAAGATGCAGTGGAAATCCAGTTTTGCGGCAACAATCGTCATGACGGGCATGGCCGCCGCCTCCGTTTCGGCCATGGCGGCTGAGGTGAACGTCTATTCCTATCGCCAGCCTTTCCTGATCGAACCGATGTTCGAGGAATTCACCAAGGAAACCGGCATCGACGTGAACGTCGTCTTCGCCAAGGAAGGTTTGGTGGAGCGCCTGAAGCAGGAAGGCGTCAACAGTCCGGCGGACCTTCTTCTGACAGTCGATATTTCCCGGCTTGCAGCCATCAAGAAAGCCGGCGTGACTCAACCGGTTTCCAGTGACGTGCTGGATGGCGCAGTTCCGGCTAACCTGCGTGATGACGACGGGCATTGGTTCGGCCTGACGACCCGTGCCCGCATCATTTATGCGTCCAAGGACCGTGTGCCGAAAGGGACCGTCACCAGTTATGACGACCTGACCAAGCCGGAATGGAAGGGCAAGATCTGCACGAGAAGCGGATCCCACGTCTATAACATCGCCTTGCTTGCTTCGAAGATCGCCCATGACGGCGCGGATACGGCGAAGGCGTGGCTGGCCGGCTTGAAGGAAAACCTGGCCCGTAAGCCGGAAGGCAACGACCGTGCCCAGGTCAAGGCGATCAAGGAAGGCGAATGCGACCTGGCGCTCGGCAACCACTACTATATGGGCGCCATGCTGGCGAAACCGGAACAGAAGGCATGGGCTGAGAGCGCCTATATTATTTTCCCGGATCAAGACGGCCGCGGCACGCATGTGAACGTGTCCGGCATCGCGCTGACCAAGGCGGCGCCGAACAAGGAAAACGCCATCAAACTGATGGAATTCCTCGCTGGCGAGACTGCCCAGGAAATGTATGCGGAGTTGAACAACGAATATCCGGTTCGCCCGGGCGTTGAATGGTCGCCGCTGTTGAAATCCTGGGGTGAGTTCAAGACCGATGATCTAAGCCTGTCCGCGATTGCGGAGCTTGCGCCGAAAGCGCAGAAACTGGTGGACGAAGTCGGCTACAACGAGTAGGCGTCCCCTTCGCTCTTTTAGGGGCAGGGACATGAAACTCGGGTCGAAATGACGGATATCGTCGAACCGACAGGCGATTTATTGATGAAGCCTTCCCGGCCCGCGTCCGCAACAGGACGCGGGCGCTGGGTTTTTGGGGCTCTTTTCATTGCTGGGCTGGTTCTTCTTCCGGTCCTGTCCATTGTCTGGATCGCTTTCAATCCGGTTGAAAATATCTGGCCGCACCTGCTGTCCACCGTACTGCCGCGCTATGTCAGCAATACGTTGACCCTGATGATCGGCGTGGGGATCGGGACCACGGTGGGCGGTATCACGACCGCCTGGCTGGTCACCATGTGCCGGTTCCCCGGCAAACGCTTCTTCGAATGGGCCCTGATCCTGCCGCTTGCGATGCCGGCCTATGTGGTCGCCTATGTCTATACCGACCTGCTGGAATATGCCGGACCCATTCAATCCGTCCTGCGCGATTTGATGGGATGGGAGCTGAAGTCGGATTACTGGTTCCCGCCGATCCGAAGTCACGGCGGCGCCATCGTTGTCTTGTCGCTGGTCTTGTATCCGTATGTTTACATGATGGCGCGCGCGGCGTTCCTGCAGCAGTCGGTCTGCGTCCTTGAAGCGGGCCGTGTCCTGGGCCGCAGTCCCTGGCGCTGTTTCTGGACGATCGGTCTGCCTCTTGCCCGGCCGGCGGTCGTGGCCGGCGTCGCACTGGCGATGATGGAAACCCTCAACGATTTCGGCACGATCGATTTCTTCGGTGTCCATACGCTGACCGCCGGTGTCTTCGATGTCTGGCTGAACATGGGCAATGCGGGCGGCGCCGCGCAGATCGCGCTGGTGATGTTGGTCTTCGTGATCGGCTTGCTGTGGATCGAACGGCAGTCGCGCCGACGGCAGCGGTTTCATCAAACGACGAACCGTTATCAGGCCCTGCCCGGCTATGCGTTGAGGCCGGCTTTACGCGTTGGAGCGGTTTTGATGTGCGCGCTGCCGATCATCTTGGGTTTTGTCGTGCCGGCCGGGATCCTGCTCGATTACGCGGTGCTGTATTTCGATCAGTCCTTCTCGGTCGAATATTTCGAGTTCGCCCGGAACAGCCTGCTGCTTTCGGGAACCTCGGCCTGCGCGGCGGTGATGGTCGGCTTGTTCCTCGCCTATGCCATGCGGATTGGCGGCGGAAAGGTTTTGAACACGGCGGCGCGTTTGGCCAGTGTCGGCTATGCGGTCCCGGGTGCGGTCCTTGCGGTCGGTGTGCTGGTTCCGTTCGCCCGGTTCGATAATGGTGTCGATGCAGTCATGCGCAGCACGTTCGATGTTTCTACCGGCCTGCTTTTGTCGGGCACCGTCTTTGCCCTGGTGTTCGCCTATGTCGTCCGGTTCCTTGCGGTCGGTATGGGCGGCGTGGAAGCGAGTCTGGCCAAGGTCACCAAGAACATGGACGATGCCGCGCGAACTTTGGGGCACGGCCCGTGGGCGACCTTGAAGCGCGTCCATTTGCCGATGATCCGCAGCGGTATTTTGGGCGGCGCCGTCCTGGTGTTCGTCGATACGATGAAGGAATTGCCGGCGACTCTGATCCTGCGGCCGTTCAATTTCGATACCTTGGCGACTTTCGTTTACCAGTATGCGAGCGACGAGCGCTTGGCGGAAAGCGCGCTCGGCGCCCTTACAATCGTGGCAGCCGGTGTCCTTCCCGTCCTGATGCTGAGCCGCGCGATCAGCACAGCCCGGCCGGGTCATGCGGGTGAAGACAACTGATCACCCTAGCGGTTCGTTATCGTCCCTTGGATAAACTTCTGCTTCCTCGGGGATATCGTAGTAGTCGCCCTTGAAGGCTGCGAAGACGTGATGGTCCATGCGCAGTCCGTGGTGGGCGTCGAGCGACCCGGCGGCGACGGCGACCCGCCCGCTTCCGAATTCACGCCAGAACAGGTTCGATCCACAGCGGCCGCAAAAGCCACGTTCAGCCTTGTCGGATGAGCGATACCAAACCAGGGCGTCTTCCCGATCGGCAATATCCAGGTCGTCTTCGGCAACATCCGTAGACGCTGCGTAATGACCGCTGGTCCGGCGGCATTGCCCGCAATGGCAGCCGATTATGGGGTCGAGGGGGCCATTGACGCGGAAGGTAACCGCGCCGCAAAGGCACCCGCCCGTTTTCGCCTTGGCCATCATGCGGTTCCATCCATAGTGTCGGGCCGGAAAAGCCCCGGCGACACTTCATCACCGGGGCCTGCATGTGTCCAGTGCGGACAAATAAAGCGTTTCAGTCGCGTCTACGCTGCTTGCTGTGCTGTACCGAGCCGAAATTTCCGTTCCGCAAGGCGATCCGCGGCAGTATGGGACGGCAGTCCTTCCCTTTCGGCCAAGCTGTAGATTTCAAGCAGGACATCGCCAATGCCGGCGACATGGGCGAAAGCCCGATCGTGATCGTAGTCCGGACCTTCATGATAGATGTGAATGACCCCACCGGCATTGATCACGTAGTCGGGCGCATAGAGGATACCCCGTTGCGCCAGACGGTCACCGTCCGCCGCCGTCGCCAATTGATTGTTGGCGGAGCCGGCAACGATCGACGCCTTGAGGCGTGGGATCGTCTTTTCGGTCAAGGTCGCGCCGAGGGCGCAGGGTGCATAGACGTCGACTTCGGCATCGTAAATGTCATCCAGCGAAACGGCGACGGCGTTCAGCTCCTTCACGGCGCGCGCCATGGCCGCCTCGTTGATATCCGTGACGACCAATTCAGCGCCTGCGAGACAGAGTTGGTTGGCAAGATCATAGCCAACATGGCCCAATCCCTGGACCGCGACACGCAGACCGTTGAGATCCTCCTTGCCCAGCTTGTATTTCACCGACGCCTTGATTCCGGCGAAGACACCGTAGGCGGTTGCGGGGGACGGATCGCCGCCTTCGCCCTTGACGCCTTTCACATGTGGCGTGCCGCGCCGGATTTCAGTCATGTCGTCCGGATTCGTCCCGACATCCTCGGCAATCGTATAGGTACCGTTCAGCCGATCCACCATGCGGCCCATGGCACGCATCATCGCCGGGGTTTTGGCGGTTTTGGCATCGCCGATGATAACGGATTTTCCACCGCCATAGGGCAGGTTGGCCAGGGCATTCTTATAGGTCATGCCCTTGGACAGGCGGAGAACGTCGGTCAAGGCCTCGTCCTCGCTGGCATAGTCCCACATGCGGCAACCGCCGAGTGCCGGACCCCGGTTGGTGTTGTGAACGGCGATAATTGCCTTCAAACCGGTCGCTTCGTCATGACAGAAGACGACCTGCTCGTGGTTGTCGAAATGAGGGGAACCGAAAAGTGACATTGGATCGCTCCTTCCTGGGCAGGTGCAAAGTCAGATTCTGTCGGTCCGGATTGCGGGCTATAGTCAGGGCCGGCACATCGGACCGAGTGCGACTGCCGTTGAAATATTATTTCAATGATATAGCGCTCTTTTGCCCAGCTCCCAATCATCTAAATGAGAGCGATTGAAGAAAGACGTAATGTTTTCAGATCGTTAATGCGTATGGAAAGGAAAGTTCGTTTGGCGCAAACTGCACGCATCGAAGTTGCGGTATTGCGTTGCACGCATTGCGCCGCACAAATGTCGTGAAGGGCAGGGCGGGGTATGAAGGCGGATGAGAACGGGAAACGGCCGCGGGTTATCATCGATTGCGATCCGGGCATCGACGACGCAATTGCCTTGATGGTCGCGTCCGTGGCCAGCGCGGGATTCGAAATGATTGGCGTCACCGCGGTTGCCGGCAATCTGCCGCTCTCGGACACATTCCGGAACGCCAGGTCGTTAATGGCTTTTCTCGGGCGGCACGACATACCGGTGCTTGCCGGGGCCGACCGGCCGCTGGTGCGTGATGCTGTGCCCTCTATTCACCATATCCACGGGTCGAACGGGCTCGGCGGCTATGAGTTGGATTTGATAACTGCACCGACACCGACCAAATCGGCGGTCGACCATATCGTCGAAGCCTGTTCCCAAGGGCCGGTCACCTTGTGCCCCATCGGTCCTTTGACAACGATCGCACAAGTGTTGACGGAGGCCCCCGCCGTCATTCCGGCCATCGACCGTATCGTCTTGATGGGCGGCGCGGCCTTTGTGCCGGGAAACGTCACCCAAGCAGCCGAGTTCAATATCTGGGCGGATCCGCATGCGGCGGCCATTGTCTTCGACGCACCAATTGAAAAGGTAATGATGGGGCTTGATGTGACGCTTCAAGTGGGCGCCGAGCCGTCCTGGATCGAAAGTCTGGCGAAGTCCGGGCGACCGACCGGGCTGGCGGCTACGACAATGCTCCGGGGTTACAAGAGCGGTTCCATGGCGCTGCACGACCCCTGCGTCCCGGTCTATTTGGATCGCCCGGAAGTATTCGACGGCCGGCGCTGCCGTGTGTCCGTCGGCACGGATGCCGGCCAGAATTTCGGCAGGACCGTCGCAACGCCGGATCCGTCGGGCGATACCATCGTGCTGACACAGGTGGATGCGGACGCCGTCCGCGCCCATGTCTCCGGGGCTATCGCCTCATTGGACGGTTGAACCGGTTTTCAAAGGCCGAGCTTCTTTTCCACGAAGTAAAGGCGGTCCTGCCCCCAGAACGGTTCTCCGTCGACGATATACCAAGGCATCCCGAAAACGCCCGCTTCGATGGCTTCCTCGGTATATTGCTCGAACCGTGCGGCGACATCCTCGCTTTTCGAATGTTCAAGCAATGCGGGGCCGTCCAGGCCTTCGGCTGTGGCGATGGCGGCGACGGTGCTTTCATCCGCCAAATTCTTGTCTTCCGCCCAGCAGCCGCGCATCAATGCGAAAGAGAGGGTGCCGACATCAAGGCCTGACAATTGAGCGGCAATTGCGATTTGTGCGGAGCACCGATCCGGCGTCGGGTGGAATTTCGGCTGCAGGTTCAAGGCAAGCCCGCTTTCGTCCCGCCAGCGGCGAAGTTCGACCAGCCGGTAGTTGCGGCGCTGGACAGGGCGTTTGGCAAGCGGTAACCCACCGCTTGCGGCAAAGACTTTGCCGGCGTCTATAGGTCTGAAATTGATTGTGGCATTCGCCTTTTTCGCAGCGTCGATCAGGCGCTGATGTCCCAGATAGGACCATGGCGAGAGGTGAGAATAGTAGTAATCGATGGTACCGACCAAAATGTTTCCCCCGTACAGACTTGGTTAAGCGGGTTATAGAATACCCTTATTGCGAGTATGGGCAAGTATTCTGAACGCTGGCAATAGACACCCGTTGACGATTAAGTGAGCGGCGGGTTTTTAGCAAAGGCTGATATTGTTATGGTAGGCACGGTGATATTCGAACGCCAGAATCGTGCGGTTGCAGGCATCGCCCACATGCTTTTGGGCATGCTGATCCTGACAGGCATGGATGTGTTGGTGAAGGTCATCGTTCAGGCGGATTTTCATCCCGTCCAGGTCCTCTTCATTCGCGGCTGGATCGTGCTGGCGGTCATGTTCGCTGTACTGCCTTGGTTTGGCGGGCTTCCCGCGCTGAAACCCGTCCGTCCGTACGCCTTGGTGGTGCGGGGCGCCATCGGGTTTCTTGCGCCGTTCAGTTTTTTCACGGCTTTGAAGACAGTTCCCCTGGCCGACGCGACCGTTGTGTTTTTCGCCGCGCCGCTGCTGATGACCGGATTGTCCCCATTCGTGCTCAAGGAAAAGGTCGGCCCTTATCGGTGGGGTGCGGTGGTCGTTGGGTTTGTCGGCGTGGTCATTGCGGTGAACCCATCGACAAGCGGGATGAACCCCATGCTGTTCATGGTGTTTCTGGCATTGCTCGCCTATACCGCGTTGGCCTTGATGGGGCGGTGGTTGGGGGATACGGAAACGACATTCCGGTTGGTCTTCTATTTCAACCTCGGCATCCTCGTCGTGTCGTCCGTCTTCGTCGCTTTCGTCTGGAAACCGATCTCCATGGAAGCCTTCGGGGCGCTTGTCGCAATTTCCTTGATGGCTCTCGTCGGCCATGTGTTGCTGACGAAGGCATTCATCATGGCGCCTTTGTCGATCGTTTCCCCGTTTGAATACAGTTCCCTGCTTTGGGCCGCCATCCTGGGATATCTGGTCTTCGGTGACGTGCCGCCGGAAACGGTATGGATCGGCGGGGCGATCATTGCCGCCAGCGGAATGTTCATCCTCTATCGGGAAGCCCGGCTGGCCAGAAGGCCGAAAGTGGAGCCGCCGCCAGCGTGAACCGGGCGGAAGGCACGGCCCTGTTCGTCAGCCTCGTTCTTTAGCCTCGGGTGCGCAATTCCCGCCGCATGATCTTGCCGGTCGTCGTCATCGGTAATTCGTCGATGAACTCGATCTGCCGCGGATATTCATGGGCGGCCAGTTGCCGTTTTACGAAGGACTGTATCTCCGTCGCTAAACCGTCGGAGGCCTGAACGCCTTCCCGAAGAACGATGAACGCTTTGACCGCTTCGGTGCGGACGGGGTCCGGCACGCCGACGACGGCGGCGAAGGCGACAGCGTCGTGTTTCAGCAGACAGTCCTCCACCTCACCCGGTCCGATCCGGTAACCGGCGGAGGTGATGACATCGTCGTTTCGTCCGCCATACCAAATATAGCCGTCTTCGTCCCGTGATCCCGTGTCGCCGGTAATCAGCCAGTCGCCGATGAACTTCTCACGCGTGGCGTCGGGATTGTTCCAGTATTCCAAGAACATCACGGGATCCGGCCGATGCACGGCGATATTGCCGGTCTCACCGGCGGGCAACTCATTGCCCTGATCGTCGATGATGGCAACGCGATGGCCGGGAATCGGTTTTCCCATTGAACCGGGTCGGACCGGATCCAGATCGGCATTGTTTCCGACGACCAGGTTACATTCGGTCTGCCCGTAGAACTCGTTTATGGTCACGCCGAACGTGCTGCGCCCCCAATCGAGAAGATTCGCGCCGAGGCTTTCGCCGCCGGATGCAACCGACCGCACGTTCATCGCGCGCCCCGCGGCGGTCAGCGGGACCTGCCGCATCAATTTCAGGGCGGTCGGCGGCAGGAACATGTTCCGCACACCGTGTTCGGCGATCAAGGCGTAGGTTTCTTCCGGATCGAACTTCGCCGCGCGATAGGTCAGCACAGGAACCCCGTGATGCAAGGACGGCAGCAAAACGTCTATCAGGCCGCCGATCCAGGCCCAATCGGCCGGTGTCCAGTAGAGGTCGCCCGGTTGCGGGAAGAAAGCGTGCGGATATTCGACGCCGGGCAAATGGCCAAGTAAAACCCGATGCGCATGCAGGGCCCCTTTCGGCGGCCCCGTGGTCCCGGATGTGAAGATGATCAAGGCCGGGTCGTCCGCCGCGGTATCCACCGGTGTGAAAGCATCCGATGCCTTTTCCATCACGGCGGTATAGTCGGTCGTGCCGTCGGCGGGACCATCGATGCAGAGGATCAGCTTCAAGGACGGAAGTCTGTCCCGGATTGCGTCAATCTTCGGCAGGCTCGCCTTGTCGGTCACGAGGGCGGCTGCCCCGCAAGCGCCCAGCCGGTATTCAAGGGCGTCTTCGCCGAACAGGGTGAAAAGCGGCGTCGCGATCAAACCGGCCTTGTAGGCGGCGATATGGGCAACGGCGGTTTCCGGCGCTTGCGGCAGGAGGATACCGATGCGGTCCCCTTGCGACAGGCCGAATGCTGTCAAAACGTTCGCCAGCTTGTTCGAAAGGCGTTTGAGGTCCCCGAAGGTGTAGATCCGCGTATCCTGGCCGTCCCGCTTATGGATCAGCGCCGGGTTGGCGGCGGGGTGCTTGTCGCAGACATCGACGCCGATATTGTACCGGTCCGGTATCGGCCAGGTGAAATCGCGGCAGAGCTGAGAATAGGTATCGGCGGGTGTCAGCATAACGCCGTATCGTTAGCCCGCCCCGGTCGCGACGTCTAGACGTAGATCACCGATTAGAGTCGGGGCGTCAGAGTGTGGCGTCGTCCGACGCGGGAAGGGCGCCCGTCTGGCTTTCCGACTGCAGGAAGTTTTGCATCGCGTCCGGGTCGACGACCGTCGCGGCGAGCATGCCGAGCAGGTAGAGCACCACCGCCTGATCCCAGCGTGTCAGATAGGGGACAAAAGGCTTTTGCCGATGAAGCAGGGCCGAGATCGCCACCCCGAAGGATGCGATGATTAGGAAATTCGAAACGGCAGCCGCGCGCAGCGGAACCGGCGATACCGTCGCCAAAATGACGCAAATGCCAAGGATCAGAATCAAGTTGCCCAGAACACGGCGGTTTCCACCATCCGGGCCTCTGCCTTGCTTGTGAAGTCTCTTACCGTCTCCGTAAGGGCCGGTATCCATTGGAACGCTCGCTATGCTGTTTTTGCCATGGGCGACTGCCTTACCCCCGCGTCTCAGGGTGTTCGCCCCGGAAGCTTGGGGTATTCGTCGGGTTCAGTTCGCCTTTTGCCTCGGCCGATAAACGCCGCCTTCCATACCGACAAAGTATTCCGCGATGGCGGGATGATTCACGGGAATGTCGGGGTCTTCCGGTTCAAGGTTCTGCTCCGACACATACGCGATATACGGCGTCTTGTCGTGGTTTTCCGCGAACAGGTGATAAAACGGCTGGTCCTTCCGGGGGCGCATTTCCGCCGGAATACTCTGGTACCATTCTTCGGTATTCGCGAATTCCGGATCCACGTCGTAGATCACGCCTCGGAAACCGAAACGCTTGTGCCGGACGACCTGTCCGATTGGGAATTTCGCATGGGTATCAAGCATTCTTTTCCGATCCATCCAAACTAAATCACTGTTATATATGTAAGTTGGCGATCGTTCATAACAAGATATCGCGTTTTGCCGCCTGCGAAAAGCGTATGCTGCGCCGCTGTTGCTTCCCTGGCCCGCGGCGGCCGGAAAAGGACGGTGGATGGCCCGTTCCGGTGCCAACGGAAGGCTTGCGATTGATCCGCTCCCCCGCTTCCGCTAGAAACGCGCCGGACCTGTACTGCAGGAACCCTTCAACACATTTCCATCACATGGCGGCAGCGGACAATGGCTTCTTATCAGTACGTATTCGGTATGCGCGGATTGTCGAAGAGTTATCCGGGCGGAAAACAGGTCCTGAAGGACATCACCCTCCAGTTCCTTCCGGGCGCCAAGATCGGCGTTCTCGGCTATAACGGCGCGGGTAAATCCACCCTGCTGCGGATCATGGCCGGGATCGACAAGGAATATAACGGCGACGCCTGGTCGGCCGACGGCGTGAAGATCGGTTATCTTGAGCAGGAACCCCAGCTCGACGACAGCAAGACCGTCGCGGAAAACGCCATGGACGGCATGCGTGAGTTGAAAACGGTTGTCGACCGTTTCAACGAAGTCTCCATGAAGCTTGGCGAAGTGACCGACGATGATGAGATGATGGCGCTGATAGGCGAGCAGTCGGAACTGCAGGAAAAAATCGACTCCGCCGATGCCTGGGATCTGGACCGCACGGTCGAAATCGCCATGGACGCGCTGCGCTGCCCGCCCGGCGACAGCCCGGTGGACAAGCTTTCGGGTGGTGAACGCCGGCGCGTGGCGCTCTGCAAGCTGCTGCTGTCCAAACCTGATATGCTGCTGCTCGACGAACCGACCAACCATCTGGACGCGGAATCCGTCGCTTGGCTGCAGCGCTTCCTGGCCGATTATCCCGGCACCGTCGTGATGGTCACCCATGATCGCTACTTCCTGGACAATGTGACGGGGTGGATCCTGGAGCTCGACCGTGGTCGCGGCATTCCCTACGAGGGCAACTACTCCTCCTGGCTGGAGCAGAAGCAGAAGCGCCTGGAACAGGAAGGGCGCGAGGAAGCGGCCCGCATGCGGACCATCGCTCAGGAACGGGAGTGGATTTCCGCCAGCCCGCGTGCCCGTCAGGCGAAATCGAAGGCCCGTATCAAGGCCTATGAAGAATTGCTGCAGCAAGCCGGCGACTCGTCGGTGGATACCGCGCAGATCGTCATTCCCGCCGGCCCGCGCCTGGGTGATCTCGTCATCGAGGCCGACCATGTCCGCAAGGGTTTCGGAAACAAGCTGCTGATCGACGACCTCAGCTTCAAACTGCCGCCCGGCGGGATCGTCGGGATCATCGGACCGAACGGCGCCGGTAAGACAACGCTGTTCAAGATGATCACCGGCAACGAGGAACCGGATACAGGGAGCTTGCGGCTCGGCGATACGGTCAAGCTCGGTTATGTCGACCAATCCCGCGATGCGTTGGATGGGAAGAAGACCGTTTGGGAGGAAATTTCCGACGGGGAAGACATGATCGAACTCGGCAAACGCAAGATGCCGAGCCGTGCCTATGTCGGCGCTTTCAACTTCAAGGGCGGCGACCAGCAGAAGAAGGTCGGCCAACTATCGGGCGGGGAACGCAACCGCGTGCACCTGGCCAAGATGCTGAAGTCTGGGGCCAATGTGCTGCTGCTCGACGAACCGACCAACGACCTCGACGTCGACACCTTGCGGGCGCTGGAAGATGCTTTGTTGGGCTTCGCGGGCTGTGCGGTGGTCATTTCGCATGACCGCTGGTTCCTGGACCGCATCGCCACCCATATCCTGGCCTTTGAAGGCAACAGTGAGGTGGTCTGGTTCGAGGGGAACTATGAAGACTACGAGGCCGACCGTCATGCCCGCCTGGGAACGGATGCCGACCAGCCGCACCGTATCAAGTATCGCCGTCTGGACGCGTAGAAATCACGATCCGGTAAGGCGTATGGGGCCGCTTTTCACATGTTCGGCATGTTGGCCCGGCCCGCGTTGACAGGGAACCATCTGGCATCCTACCGCTTGCTGGATGCATCCGGCGCCGAGCGTGCCGGACGCCGGATTTGGTACGGATTGTTGAGGGATGGATTTTATGTCGGAGGGGACCGGTCCTCGCGTACTGATCGTCAGTGACGAACCCGATGAGTTCCTTGCGCCCTGCGCCGGGCGCATGGCGCATGTGGATTACACGGTCTGTTCCGACCCGGACGACATCCCAACCGCCCTAAGCAATGTGTCCCCTACGGTGGTGTTCGTTGCTCCCGGTGGCGGCATGCGGAAAAACGCTCTTCGACAGGTTGTCGATTTTCCCACCGTCCAATGGGTTTCCAACGCCGGGGCGGGGGTGGAGCATTTGACACCGTGGGACCCGGCGCGAGTCTCCGTCACGAACGCCGCCGGTGTGCTTAGCGAGTTTCTGGCTGAATACACGGTTTCTGCTTTGCAGATGGCTAATGTCGGCTTTCCGCAATTGATGGCTCAGCAACGCCGGTCGGAATGGGTCCAACATGCCTGGACGCCGATTGCCGGCAAGACGATATCAATTATCGGCTTGGGGCATGTGGGCCGCGCCGTAGCACAGCGCGCCAAGGCGCTGGGCATGCATGTGATCGGCGTGCGGGCCCGCAGGGTGGAAACGCCCTGTGTGGACCTCTTGTTACCGGTGAGCAGATTGTGCAATGCCATGGCGCGGGCGGATTTCGTCTCCGTTCACGCGGCTGAAACCCCGGAGACCCGGGGCATGATCGGCCAGTCCGCTTTTGCCTGCATGGCCCGGGGGACAGTGTTGTTGAACGCGTCGCGCGGCCCTTTGGTGGATGAAACCGCGCTTCTCGAGGCTTTGGACAACGGTAAGATATCCTGCGCCATTCTCGACGTCTTCGACCGGGAACCCTTGCCCGCCGGGCATCCGTTCTGGGGACATGACAAGGTCGTCATGTCGCCGCATATGGCGGATTATGTCCCGGATTGGCAGGGGCGCATGTTCGGTGCATTTCTGGACAATCTGGACCGCTTCCGCCGTAACGAGGCGCTTTCGAATGTCGTCGACCCGGCCCGGGGATACTGACGGTCCTGATTTGGGGCGCTTGGTCTAGGGCGTGGCGACCTTCTGCAACGCGCGGCGGATGATTGTGAAAATCGTCAGCAAGCCGAACAGCCCGGTCAAGACATAGAGCAGCGCATCATTGCCGTAGAAATCCATGCTTGGGCCGGAAAGCGCCGGGCCGATCACCCCACCGCCGCCCCAGGCAAGCGCCGAGCATGCCATGGCGGCCGCCAGGCTGGGGCCCTTGAAGCGTCGGCCTAGGGTGACAAGCGTCAACGTATAGGCGCCGAAGGTGGTTCCCCCAAGTATGCCGAGGACCAGGAAGACATACCAAGTATCCAAGTCCATCGACGGAACCAGGGCACACATCGCGGCTGAAACGATGGCGCAGAAGAACAGGATCCAATTGGCGTTCATCATATCGCTCAATTTGCCCACGAAGGGCTGGGCGATGACGGAACCGAAGGCGAGGGCCGCCACCAAAAGCGCTGCCAGGTCGCCGGAATAGCCGCGGCCAAGTGCGTAGATGGGAAACAGGCTCATCGCCGTCGCTTCGAAGAAGCCCATGGCGAGGACTGAGAACATCATGACCGGCGCAACGACGATCATAGCGAAAATCGATCCGCCTTCACCGCCGCCCGCACCGGCATCCCACTTTTTCAACGGTAGGACGATCAGGCCGCTCATCGCGATTACGACAGCACACAGGATGAAGGGTAACGGGGGGTGGAACCCGATCAGCGGGATACAAGTCGGCCCCAAGGCGAAGGTCGCGGAAATCACAGAAGCATAAATGCCGATTACAGTGCCGCGCCGTTTTTCCTCCAGCAATTCATTCAACCAGGCCTCCGTACCGATGAAAATGCCATTGACGCAGACGGCGAGGAAGAACCGGGCGAGGCACCAAACGTAGAATCCCTCGATCCAGATCATCGATAGGATGATCGCACAGCCCATGGCCGCGCTGATCGAAATCATCGCGCGATATGTGATGCTTCGGGAAATACGCGGAACGGTGAAGGCGGAGATCAACAGACCGAGGCCAGCCATCGCGCCGTTGATGCCGATTTCGGTCTCGCTGAAGCCCTGCGATTCCAGGACCAATGCGATAACCGGATAGGTCATCCCCATGCTGAAGGAAAACCCGCTGACGGCCGTGATGACCAGTACTAACGCCGCCGTCCTCGACTGGGCGAAGTTGCGCATTTGCGCGTTGTCCCGCTCCATGCCCTTCCTCCAGCTTCGTCCAAAGGCCCGTATCAAGGCCCGCATCAGTGCAAGGGAAGAGCCGGTAGCACGGCGGCATCGGCGGGGCCACCCGAATCTTGTTCGCTGCAGGGCAAGTTTGTTTTGGGATTAAGAAAACAGGCCGGCGGCCACGTAATGGGTCCGCACCCAGGCCAGATGGGCCACCATAGCTGCTGCCGCAGCATCTCCGTCTCTGTTCTTCAGCGCGTTCAGGATTGCTTCGTGCTGCTGCATGACGGCGGCGTCGTCCTTCGGTTCGCCGAATAATTCGTCGCGATTATACCGCAACATTTCGAACAGCGTGCCGCGAATGACGCCCAGCAAATGACGGTAAACGGTGCTGCCCGACGCTTTTGCAATCGCCAAATGAAAGTCCATATCCACTTGGGCGCGGTTCTCCGCGCTGTTCCGCATACGCTCGACCTGCACTTCAATCAGCGCAATGTCGTCGTCGGTTGCCTTTTCCGCGGCCCGCCGGACGGCCCACGATTCCAGAAGCGAACGGATATCCAGCAGGTCGGCCAGACTGCCGCGGTCGATTTGGGCCAGGGCGGTCAGGGCCGGATCGGCCCCGGTCGGCGGCTCCGCGACCCGCGTGCCGCCGCCGCGTACAGCGGTCAACAAGCCTTGGGCCTTCAGTTGCTGCAGTCCGGCCCGGACTGAAACGCGGCTCACATTGAGCATTTCCGCCAAGCGGCGTTCAGCCGGCAATCGGTCGCCGGGCGCGAACTCACCGGATGCGATGAAATGCAATACTTCTGCGGCCACCCGATCCCCCAGATTCTCGTGGGCGATGGGTTGAACGGTCGGCGATGCCATTGAGGGTGCGTTTCCCGCTTATGATTTTTACGCAATGGTATCACCAATGTCTGGAAAGCCAAGTTTTCAGGGTTTTGCCGATCCATGCGCCGCATTCGCGGGGGATTCGGACCGGGCTGGTGGGGGCTGTGTCGCCTAAGCGGCGCGTTTGCCGCGTGTCAGCAGCCAGACACGGGCCACGTCTATCGTGCTGACGCCGACAAGATCCGCCGTCCGTTCCACACTGACGCCGTCGCGCAACAGACCCGCGATCAGGCGGAATTCATCATCCTTGCCGGGAATGTAGCGCCGTGGACGGTTCGGGGCGGTACGGCGGGCGCGGGCCGCGGTTTCCTGTTCCTCCAAGCCCCGGCGCTTTGCCTCTTCCTTGGCCATCATGAAGCGATATTTCTCGGACGCCTCATAGGCTTCGGTCATCCGAACCATATTGGCGGCCCAGCGGGCGGCTTCGCGCTGTTGCGCGGCCCGCTCGTCGGCGTCGATCCGGCCGTCATCCTCTTCCAGGAAGGCTTCCTTCTCGGCCTCCTCCAAGGTCATGCCGTTGGCTTCGGCCAGACGCGTGGCGGCAATCTCGGCGGCTTTGCGCTCGCCCTCGATGGTGGCGGAACGCATGACGCCGATGATCTTGCGAAGCTTCTCACGCTCCGCGTCGGTCAGAGGTTGGGCCATACTGCTTTCCGGTTGCTTATACTGGTAAATATCATATCTAGTACCGAAGCCGCAGGGTAGCGCTCTGTGCATCACAGGGATAGACGACTCGGAAATTTCATGTGCCCCGAAGCGCATGCTGTCGAGTCGGACGCGTTACTGACACCGTTCGATCCGCCAGCATTTCATATTTCGAACCCGGATGGAAAGGCCGCAGGCGTGATCGTCTGCGACCATGCGTCCAATCAAGTGCCGAGGCGCCTTGACGGCCTCGGGCTTACCCCTGCCTGCCTGAATTTTCACATTTCCTATGACATCGGCGCGGCGGGCGTGGCGGATCGGCTGGCGCCCCTGCTGGACATGCCGGCGATCTTCAGCGGCTATTCCCGACTGGTCATCGATATGAACCGCCCGACCGACGATTTCACCAGCATCCGTGAAATCAGCGACGCGCATGTCGTGCCGGGAAACCGGGGCCTGACCGAACGCGACCACCGCCTGCGGCGGGATGAGTTGTTCAAACCCTACCATGACGCGATAGAAGGCCTTTTGACGGGCAAGCGCCGCCGTGCCGAGGAACTGGGCCTGGAAGCGCCGGTCGTCATTTCCGTCCATTCCTGCACGGACCAGATGCGCGGCGTGAAGCGCCCTTGGCATATCGGGGTCCTCTACAACCGGGACGAACGCCTCGCAAAGGCCACCATTGACGTACTGCGCGACCAGAACCCGGATCTCACCATCGGCGACAACAAGCCCTATTCGGGCCTCGACGCCTATGGCTACACCATCGAACGGCACGCATTGCCCTTCGGTATCCCCAATGTCCTCTTCGAAGTCCGCCAGGATTTGATCGGGACGGAGGAAGGGCAAGCGGCATACGCAGATATCCTTGGAAAAGCTCTTTCCGCAGTCCTCAGCGACAAGACCCATTTCACTTTCGATCGGTGTTGAGCCAAGAGTCTAATGGCCTACTACCGTGCTACCGAATGTTGACGGTGTGACCCGGGCGGTCTATCCGGTTTTTATGCGCACGGATGACAACAGCTTTACGGTCGGGATTGAGGAAGAGTACCTCCTTGTCGACCCGGAAACCCGCCAACTGGCGACCGACGGTGAGGTCAGCCAGGGCGTGATCGACGCCGTTATCGCCGCGGTTGGGGACGATGTCGGCTTCGCGACGCCGGAATTTCTGAAAGCGCAGGTGGAGGTCGGGACTGATGTCGCCGGTTCCATCAAGGATGTGCGGAAGAAACTGGCCGCCCTGCGGCGCGCGGTGTCTACGGCGGCGAACGAGAAGGGGTTCGCGATGATAGCGGCCTCGACCCATCCGATGGCGAATTGGCGCGACGCGCACCACACCGACAAGGAACGCTACAACGTTCTGGCGAACGATCTTCAGACGGTCGCCAAACGCATGGTGATCTGCGGCATGCATGTCCATGTCGGCATCGATGACGACGACCTGCGCCTCGACCTGTTGGGACAGATTTCCTATTTCCTGCCGCATCTGCTGGCGTTGACTACCTCCTCGCCCTTCTGGGCCGGACAGGATTCCGGCCTGCAATGCTACCGGCTTTCGATTTTCGACGAATTGCCGCGCACCGGGCTGCCGGAACATTTCGACAGTTGGAGCGACTACACGCGCCATGTCGAAACCATGGTTAATATCGGGTTGCTCGAGGATGCCTCAAAAATCTGGTGGGATATCCGTCCGCATTGGCGGTTCCCGACCCTGGAAATGCGGGTCGCCGATGTCTGCACCTATATGGATGACGGTATCGCCGTCGCCGCGCTCTATGCCTCGCTGCTTTCCATGTTGCTGCGGTTGCGCAGGACCAATCAGAAATGGCGGACCTACAGCAATATGTTGATCAACGAGAATCGCTGGCGCGCGCAGCGCCACGGTTTCGAGAAGGGGTTGGTCGATTTCGGCGCGGGCAAGGTCGTCGACTATGAAAGCCTGCTGGAAGAAATTCTGGAATTGACCAAGGAAGATCAGCAGCGGCTGGATTGTGTCGAGGAAGCGTCCCATGCAAGGACGATCCTGTCGCGGGGGACCAGTTCCCACAATCAACGCCGGATTTACACCGACGCCAAAGCCGAAGGCGCGAGCAATCAGGAAGCGCTGGAGAAAGTCGTCGACTGGCTGATCGAGGAAACCGTCCGCGATATTTGAGGGTGGTTCGTGCGTGCGGCGGTTGGAAAATTGCCGGCGCGCACCATCTCAATGACAAACCTGAACAGTGCGGGAGAGGACAGGAACATGAAGGATATCGATCAGCAAACCCAGACCGAACTGGAAGCGGCGGCGTTCCGCACCCTGGTCGAGCATCTGCGGAACCGGACAGATGTTCAGAATATCGACATGATGAATCTGGCCGGGTTCTGCCGGAATTGCCTCAGCCGCTGGTACGGCGAAGCAGCGGCGGAAAAGGGTATTGAGCTTTCCAAGGACGACGCGCGCGAAATCGTCTACGGCATGCCCTATGCTGAGTGGAGAGATAAATACCAGACCGAGGCGACGGCCGATCAGCAAGCCAAATTTGCCGACGAAATCAAGAAAGTCCACTGACGCGGTTTGGACGATCCCGGTGGGGACGTCCGATTACCGGGTCGTCAGATGGGCGGGTATGTCGAGCCCGATTTCCTCGAAATAGCGCTGTGCCCCCGGATGCAGGGGCAAGGGCAGGCCGGTGAGCGCGTTGTCGGGTGACAGGGCTTTCATGGCCCGATGAATTCCGCCCAGATAATCCAGATTCTCGAAGATCGTGCGCGTGATCATGTAGACGTCTTCGTCGGGTAGTTCGGCTGAGACGGCCAGGAAGTTCGGCTGGGCGATCGATTTGATGTCTTCCATCTGGTTCGGATAGGTTCCGGCCTTGATCGTATACGGCCTGAAAAGACCCAATCCGCCATCCGCCAGGGCCGCTTCCCCGTCGTCGAAACCCAGCAGAACAACGTCATCCCCCAAGGCCTTCATGACGCGCGTCACGGCGGCGACCGGTTCGCCGGCCGGTGTCGACATGCCGTCGATCTTGCCGTCTATCATTGCTTTGGCGCTGGGCCCATAGCCCAGATAGCTCAGCACATACTCGCTTTCGACATCATCGACCCCCAGATTCCCCAGGACCATCTTGTTGGACCCCAATGTGCCGGACTCCTTGCGGCCCATTGAAAAGGCTTCGCCGTCCATGTCCAACACATCGTCGATGGTGCCGGTATCCAGAAATTCCTTTCGGATAAGCCAGTGTTCCACATTCGGCCAAAGCATCGTCACGGCGCGCAGGTTTTCATCCGGGCCGTCCGCTTCGAAGGGGCCGGCGCCGCGCCGCGCATAATAGCCGTAGAGCCCCTGCAGGATCGCGAATTGCGCCTTCCCGTCGCGCAATAGGCGGACATTCTCTTCCGACCCGGCCGATCTGATGGCGGTCATGCCGATATGCTGGCGGGGCAGCAGCTTGATCTTTACCAGGGTGGAAAGCGCGACGCCGACCGGGAAATAGGTGCCGCCGACAGACGCGGTTGCCAACAGGTGGTCGCGCTCGTCTTGTGCCAGGGCGTTTGGGGCCGGCAGGATGCAGGCGAGAAAGCCGGCCGCGGCGAGGAGGGTTCCCAATCGCTTGAAAGCGGTTTCGAAGGGCATTGCTTGTTTCCTTCCCTGGCGGAAATCCAACCCGGCGCTTCGCCGGGCAATTGCGACCGATTTTTCACGGAACGGTGCGTTAATTCGGGAAGGTAAAGGATCGCTGGGCGTTGTTAAAGTGGGGCCCGGACTGTATGGTCCGGCGACTTCGGCAGGCGGCTTCGCCGAGCCTTTCCGACGCCTATATTTATCGATCGATGGAGAGTCTTTCATGTCCGACACCGGCGCCATGCAGAACGATACCAACACCGGATACGAAACCGCGTCCGGGTCGGAAGCAATGGGCGTGACCGGCGAACGGTTGCGTTCCTATATCGAACGGATCGAACGGCTTGAGGAAGAAAAACAAGCGCTTGCCGACGACATCAAGGAAGTCTTCGCCGAGGCGAAGGGAACCGGCTTCGATGTGAAGGTGATGCGCAAGATCATCCGGATGCGGAAGCAGGATTTGAACGAGCGCAAGGAAGAAGAAGCGTTGCTTGAAACCTATATGGCCGCAATCGGAATGATTTAAGCGTCCAGTAATTCAAGTTGATTCCGTAGAAATACGGTGATTCACTTCAAATTAAGTTAAAAATTATTGTTTTGCGTCGAAACCAAGGACCTGCGGTACTATATTGTGCTCAGGTAATGGGAGGCTTTCGGCATTCCGATGACACGGTTGCTGTCTAATTCGATCGGATTTCTATCCGTTGCGGGTGCTGTTTGCGCCTGTCTTATGATTGCCAACCCTGCGGTGGCGGCGGATGTGAATCTGTCATTCATGGATGGCGAGGGTGCGGATGTACAAGATGTGATCGCCACCTTGGAAGTTCCGGACGGTCAAACGGTCGCGGCACCCGCACCGGTAGAGGTTGAGGTCAATCAGTACCGGCAAGCCTTCGATCCCTTGGTGACGACGGTACCGGTCAACAGCGACGTCCGGTTCCGCAACAGCGACAGCTTCGCCCATCACGTGTATTCCTTTTCCAAGGCCAAGTCCTTCGAACACCGCCAGTCGACGAGCGGCGTGACGGAGGCGATCACTTTGGACAAGCCGGGTCTGATCGCGCTCGGCTGCAATATTCACGACCATATGCTGGCCTATATCTATGTTTCCGATACGCCGTTTTACGGACTTTCGGGCCGGGACGGTTCGGTTCAGATGCAGGACGTTCCCGATGGCGAATACGTTCTGAAAATCTGGCACCCCCGATTGAAAGGCAAGGCAATTGAAAGGCCCGTCACTGTCAGCGGCGATACTGTTGAAGTCAGTGAAACGCTGGAGTTGAAGCCGCCCCGTAAAGTGAAAAAATCACTCTACTCCCGCTGAGCCACAGGCACGCTGGATGAAAGTTAGTTTCCAATCCAAGCTGATCGTTTTCGCGTTCGGTATACTTGTTGCCGTTCAGGTCTTGAGCGCGGTAGCGGTCTATTATTCGACGCGCAGTCTGGCGATCGAGAATCTGCGGGTCGAACTGGCGGCGACGGAACAGGTCTTCCTCACCCATTTGGAAAACACGACCCGGGCGATGGCGGAAACCACCACGGCAGTCACGCTTGATTTCGCATTCCGGAATGCGATCGCACAGGGGGACAAGCCGACGCGCCGGTCCGTTCTGGAAAATTTCCGGGACCGTGTTGCCGCCGACCGCGTTTTGCTGGTTTCCCTGGACGGCGAGGTGGACATCGACACAGCGCGTGAAGGCGCCATGGGAACGGCGTTTCCCTTCACCGATCTGGTCGAACGGGCGGATGTCGAAGGTGTGGCTTCGGACATCGTATCCATGGACGGCAAGCTGTACGACATGGTTTTACTGCCGGTCCTGGCGCCGGATGCCATCGCCTGGATCGCATTCGCCATGGCGATCGATGACGAATTCGCGGTTGAGATCAGGAACCTGGCGCCGTTTCCGACCTGGGTCAGTTTCGTCATGAAACAGGGCGGGGACTGGCGATTGGCGGCCTCGACCGCCTCGGGTGCGGAACGCGTATCCCTGGAAAACTATATCGCCGCAAACCAGGAATTGCCCGTCGGCCCCAGTCTGGTCGATGTGGAAAACCGCACCTTCGTGACGACGGCGACTGAAATCCATGGGGAAGGGCGCAAGGTTCCAGTCGCCTTGTTGTTCCATTCGACGATCGACCCGGCCCTGGCCCGGACCCGGGAACTGCTTCTGCAATTGGCGGCGTTGTTGGTCGCGGCCTTGGTCGTAACCCTGATCGGCGCGGTGTTCCTGGCGCGCGGCATTACACGGCCGGTGCGGGATTTGACCACGGCGGCCGGGCGTGTCCGGGAAGGGGACTACAATACCGAAGTTCCCTATCAACGGCAGGACGAGTTCGGCGAATTGTCCGATGCCTTCAATAAGATGATGACGGATATCCAGCGCCGCGAGGAAACCATCTCCCACCAGGCACGAAACGATGCGCTGACCGGCTTGCCGAACCGGCGGGAGTTCCTGCGGCAGGTGAACGAGCGCGTGGTCAAAAGCCCGGACAAACCCTTCGCGGCGGTCATTGTCGGACTGGAACGCGTGCAGGAAATGAACAGCTCGCTGGGGTTCGAGGTTGGGGATCGGATCATCAAGGGCGTCGCGGAACGCCTGCGCGAACATGTGGCCGAGGACGACATGGTTGCCCGGATCGGCGGCGACGAATTCGGCCTGGTGCTGAACGGCGAACAATGGGCCCAGGGCGGCGATACCCTGCTCACCTCCCTGATCCGTGCCATGGAACACCCGATCACCGCGCGTGAAGGTAATGTGGATATCAGCCTGCGCTTCGGCTTGGCGCTTTACCCGGAACATGGCGACAACGGTGCGAATCTTGTGATGTCGTCCGAGCTGGCGATGTACAAGGCACGGCTGGCTGGCAAGCCCACTCATATCTTCGATCCGGTGGCGGACAGGCCGAGGCCCGAAGCCTTGATGCTGATGGGGGAAATGCGCAAAGGGTTGGAAACCGGCCAATTCCAATTGGTCTATCAGCCCAAGGTCGATATCGCGACCGGCAGGATCGTGGCGGCGGAAGCGCTTTCGCGCTGGCAGCATCCCCATATGAAGAATCTGTCGCCCGATACCTTCGTGCCTTTGGCGGAGCAGACCGGGAACATCCGCCATCTGACGCGGTGGATGCTGGAACAGGCAACGAGCGATTGCGCAGCCTGGCGCGCGGCGGGCCTGGATCTGAAGCTCTCCGTCAACCTGTCGGCGAAAGACATCGCGACGGGGGAAATCGTCATGATCCTTGGTCGCTTGCTGGTCGAAAAGGGCCTGCCTGCCGAGGTCCTGACCTTGGAAATCACCGAAAGCGCCTTGATGGACGAGCCGGAGGAAGCGCTGGCCACATTGGACAACCTGTCCGATATGGGCATGAGCGTGTCGGTCGACGATTTCGGGACAGGTTATTCTTCGATGAGCTATCTGAAGCGCCTGCCCGCGGATGAATTGAAGATAGACAAGTCCTTCGTGCTCAACCTGGCGAATAGCCGGGAGGATGACGTCATTGTCCGCTCGACGGTCGACCTGGGTCGGAACCTGGGCCTTAGCGTGACGGCTGAAGGGGTGGAGGATCTGGAAAGCTTCCTGCGGCTCCGCGAAATCGGCTGCACCATCGCGCAGGGCTATTTCGTCGCGCGGCCCATGCCTCTCGAGAAGTTCATGGACTTCTGCAAGAACTCTCCTTGGGCTGACGGGACGGCGGTACCGGCGCGGGTGAACCCTGCGGCAGGGGGACTGCCGACGGGTGCATAGCCTCCCGCCATATCAGGGATAAAGAAAAAGGGCCGCGCGAGGCGGCCCTTTCGCTTCTACGTGTAAGCCAGACATCAACTATTCGGCTGCGTTCTTCGCACCCGGCTGCGGCGGTTGCTTGAACTGGACCAACAGGGCCTGTTCGTTCGCTTTGGCGTCCGCGATGTGTTGTTCCTTCACATGCCCATAGCCGCGGATATGTTCCGGGATTTCGGCGATCTGTACGGCGATCGCGTGGTTTTCCCGGTTCAACCCGTCCAGAACCGCTTTGATCGTCTCTTCGTAATCGGCGATCAACTGCCGTTCCTGCTTGCGTTCCTCGGTCCGTCCGAAGGGATCGAAGCGGGTACCGCGAAGGCCCTTCAGCTTCGCCAGCAGACCGAAGGCCTTCATCATCGCGGGACCGTATTCCTTCTTCTTCAGGTGTCCGGTCTCCGGGTCGCGTTCCGCGAAAAGGGGCGGAGCGAGATGGAACTTCACCGTGAAGTCGCCCTCGAACTGCTTGTGCAGCTTCTTCATGAACTCGCCATTGGAATACAGCCGCGCGACTTCATACTCGTCCTTATAGGCGAGCAGTTTGAAGTAATAGCGCGCGACGGCTCTGGCGAGAGAATCGTCGGTCGTGACCTGGGATTCACGGCGCTGCACGTCGACCACGAAGTCCTTGTAACGGCGCGCATAGGCTTCGTCCTGATAGTCCTTCAGGAAAGCGATGCGCGTTTCGACGATGTCTTCCAAGCTTTTGGCAAAGCCTTCATCCTCGTCCGTGGCCGGTTTCTTCTCTTTGTCCTTCTGGTCGGTGATGCGCAGGACGGCGTCCATGTCATGTGCGGCACGCCGGCCCCAAAGGAACGCTTGCTCGTTCAGCTTCACGGCCACGCCGTTGAGTTGAATGGCCTTGTCCAGGGCTTCCAGGCTGATCGGGATCAACCCTTTCTGGAAGGCGTAACCCAGCATGAACATATTGCTGGCGATGCTGTCTCCCATCAGGGCAGTGGCCAGTTTCGACCCGTTGAAGAAATGCGCGTTCTTCGGACCGGTCGACTCTGCGATCATCTCCTTCATTTCCGACGTGGGGAAAATCCAGTCCGGGTTATGCGTGAAATCGCCGGTGATGGATTTTTCCGTATTCACGATGGCGACGGTCGTATCGCGTTCCACCTTGGAAAGCGCGGTGGTGCCGGAAGCGACGACAATGTCGCAGCCCAGCATCACATCCGCGCCGCCGGCAGCGATGCTGACGGCGTGAATATCTTCCGGGTTCTTGGCAACGCGGATATGGCTGATGACGGGGCCGCCTTTCTGGGCAAGGCCCGCCATATCCAGGATCGAACAGCCCTTGCCTTCAAGATGGGCGGCCATGCCGAGAATCGCGCCGATGGTCACGACGCCGGTGCCGCCCACGCCGGTGAGAAGAATACCGTAGGGTTCTTCCTCGACGGTCGGGATCTTCGGTTCCGGCAAGGCTTCGAACAAGGCTGGGACGCCCGCGGCGCCGGCCGCCGCGGCCGGCTGCGAAACACCGGAACCCTTGCGGACCTGTCCGCCATGGACCGTCACGAAGCTTGGGCAGAATCCTTTTACGCAGGAGTAGTCTTTGTTGCAGGAAGACTGATCGATTTTCCGCTTACGGCCGAATTCCGTCTCCTGCGGGGTGACTGACAGGCAGTTGGATTGCACCGAACAGTCACCGCACCCTTCGCAGACGGCGTCATTGATGAAGACGCGCTTTTGCGGATCCGGGAAGGTTCCGCGTTTCCGGCGCCGGCGTTTTTCGGCCGCGCAGGTCTGGTCGTAGACCATGACCGTAACGCCTTCGATCTCCCGCAGGTCCTTCTGCACCGTGTCCAAGTCGTCCCGGTGATGGACGGTAACGCCATGCGGGAAAATGCCGTTGGCATATTTTTCCGGCTCGTCGCTGACGACGACCACCCTGCGTGCGCCCTCCGCCGCGACCTGGGCGACCACCGCTGGCACGGTCTGAACCCCTTCATGGGGCTGGCCGCCGGTCATGGCGACGGCGTCATTGTAGAGGATCTTGTAGGTGACATTGACACCCGAGGCCACCGCCGCGCGGATCGCCAGCGTGCCGGAATGCTGATAGGTCCCGTCACCCAGATTGACGAATATATGCTTCGTCTTGCTGAACGGCGCCTGTCCCATCCAGGCCGCACCCTCACCGCCCATCTGGGTGAAGGTCATCGTGTTTCGATCCATCCACTGGGCCATGAAGTGACAGCCGATCCCCGCATAGGCGCGCGACCCTTCCGGCACATTGGTCGACGTGTTGTGCGGACAACCGGAACAGAAATACGGCAAACGGGTGACCGACGGCTTCCGCGCGCCCAACTGCTGGTCTTTCGCATCCAGGAAGGCCAGGCGGTTGGAGAAACGTTCGTTCCCTTCGATCGCGTTGCCTTTGGGCAAGCGCTCAAGCCGTTGCGCGACGACACGGGCGATCATGGCCGGAGTCAATTCCCCGAAGGACGGCAGAATCAATTCGCGATCTTCGTTGAACTTTCCGTAGATCCGCGGACGCTGGTCGTTCGGCCAGTTATAGGCCTGTTCCTTCAACTGGTTTTCGATCAGCGCGCGTTTTTCTTCGACGATCAGGATTTCTTCGTGACCCTGACAGAATTCACGGATGCTGTCGGGTTCCAACGGCCAGGTCATGGCGACCTTGAAGACAGATATTCCCAATTCCTTGGCGAAATCTTCGTCAACGCCAAGGTCGTCCAGCGCCTGACGCACGTCCAGATAGGATTTGCCCGCGGTGACGATGCCCAGCCGCTTCTTGGGGCTTTCGATCATCGGACGGTTCAATTTGTTCTTCTTCGCGTAGGCGATTGCCGCGTAGAGCTTGTGCCGGTGCAAATGCTCTTCCTGGGCCAGCGCCTCCAGGGCTTGTTTCGGGTAGTGGATGTTCAAGCCGCCTTCCGGCATCTTGAATTCCGTCTCATCGGGTAGTTCGACCTGCACACGGTGCGGGTCGACATAGACCGAAGCAGACGTGTCGACGGTTTCCGCAATGGTCTTGAAGGCGACATAGCAGCCGGAATAGCGCGACAAGGCGATACCGTGCAGACCGAGGTCGAGAAACTCCTGGACGCCGGCCGGATTCAGGACCGGGATCATCGCGTCCATGAAAGCGTATTCGGTCTGGTGCGCGGTGGTGGAGGATTTGCAGGTATGGTCGTCACCGGCCAGAAGCAGCACGCCGCCATGTTTCGACGAACCCGCGAAATTTGCGTGGCGCAAGACGTCGCCCGACCGGTCGACGCCGGGCCCTTTCGCGTACCAGATCGAGAAGACGCCATCGACGGTGTTGTCGCCGAAGAACTCGTTCTGCTGCGTGCCCCAGATGGCCGTCAGCGCCAAATCCTCGTTCAGGCCGGGCTGGAAATGAATGTTGTTGTTCTTGAGGAATTTGCGCGCCTTCCAAAGCTGCTGGTCATACGCGCCAAGGGGGGAACCGCGATAGCCGGAGATGTAACAACCGGTATTCAGGCCCGCCTTATGGTCCCGCTGCCGCTGCATGATCGGCAACCGCACCAATGCCTGGGTGCCGGTGATGAACACACGGCCGGATTCCAGGGTATATTTGTCGTCCAAATCGACATGGGCTAGCGCCATATCTGCTTCCTCCACACCTCAATTAGGTCCGGGCAAGCATCCTTCGCGTGGAAAACCATCGCAGATTACTTCCCTGGGACCGGCCCTATTGCTCTTCTTTTGCCGGATACCGGCGGTCACTCTACGCGTGAACGCCGTTCCCGTCCCGGACGATATTAGCCTATAAAATAGGTTAGCATTACTGACCTAATTGGGAAAGACTGTCTTGCACGCCGGTACGGGTTGCCTCCGCCAAATGATCTAATCACGCGGAACGGCGCGACAAGAGGGGGGTGGCCCGGATTGCCCGGTGTAAGAGTCGGTGGAAGGGGAAAAGACGGTCGATTTGGGCGTGATTTGCACGGGGTGATCCCGTATACGAGGGCCTTCGGTTGCTGCATGGCCTTTTGGTTGGCGGCATGTTGGGTAGGACAATCTGGCGGTTTGAAATATGACGGTTCTGGTTACCGGTGCGGCTGGCTTCATCGGAATGCATGTTTGCGAGGCCCTATTGGCGCGGGGCGATCGTGTATGCGGCATCGATAATCTGAACGACTATTATGACCCGGCCCTGAAACAGGCCCGATTGAAGCGTTTGCAGGGCCGCAACGGATTTGTCTTCGAAAAGGTAGATATCGGTGATCAGGCGGCGTTGAACAAGGCGCTGGAAGGTATCCACGATATCGACCGTATCGTTCATTTGGCGGCCCAGGCCGGGGTTCGGTACAGCCTCGTCAACCCGCATGCTTATGTACAAAGCAACATTGTCGGCCATTTGAACATCCTGGAATATGCCCGTCATCGCGCCGGGATGAAGCATCTCGTTTACGCTTCGTCTTCCTCCGTCTATGGCGGCAACACCAAGTTACCCTTTTCGATCGAGGATCGCGTCGACAATCCGGTGTCGCTCTATGCGGCGACCAAGAAATCCGATGAATTGATCAGCCACGCCTACGCGCATCTTTACGATATTCCGATGACCGGGTTGCGGTTCTTCACCGTTTACGGCCCTTGGGGCCGGCCGGATATGTCCGCCTATATCTTCGCGGAGAAGATCATGGCCGGTAAACCGATTCCGGTCTTCAACAACGGCGATATGCAGCGGGACTTCACCTATATCGACGACATCGTCGCGGGTGTGATCGCCAGTCTGGACACCCCGCCGGAACGCACCGAAGAAGCGGCGGCGCATCGTGTCTTCAATCTGGGCAACAACAAACCCGAGGCCCTGTTGGACATGATCCACACCTTGGAGGACGCGCTGGGCCGAAAGGCCGAGATCGACTTCAAGCCGATGCAGCCGGGCGATGTGAAGGCGACCTATGCGGATATCGAGGCATCGCGCCGCGAACTCGGATACGAACCGAAAACCTCCATCGAAGTCGGGCTTCAGAAATTTGCCGACTGGTACAAGGCCTATTCCGGGGTCTGACCCGCAATTCAGCGTCCGGCCTGTTATTTCGAATACAGCGCTTCCAGCCGGCCGCCGTAATTTTCCTTCACGATATGACGGCGCACCTTCATTGACGGCGTCAGCATCGCGTTTTCGATCGAAAGCGGTTCATCGACGATAATGAAACGGCGGACCCGTTCGATGACCGAGAGTTTCTTGTTCACGCGATCCAGCGCCGCCTGCAATTCCTTGCGCAAGGCCGCATTGTCGTTCCAGGCGCCGTCAATCGCGCCGTTCTGTGCCTGCCAGCCTTCCAGCCAATCGGGATCGGGGGTCAGCAATGCAACCAGATGCGGACGTTTGTCGCCGTAAACCATCGCCTGGGCGATTTCCGGCTCCAGACAGATGATCCCCTCGACGCGCTGCGGGGACAGATTATCGCCACCGGAATTGACGATAATATCCTTCTTCCGGTCTGTGATCATCAGATAGCCGTCTTCGTCCAGCTTCCCGATATCGCCGGTGTGGAGCCAGCCGTCCCGCACCGTTTGTGCCGTGCGGTCTGGGGCGTTCCAATATCCCAGCATGACCAACTCGCCACGAACCAGAATTTCGCCGTCCTCGGCGATTTTCACCTCGACGCCTTCCAATGGGGGGCCGACGGTGTGCAGTTTGTTCAATGTCGGGTAGTTGCAACTGATCACCGGGGCGGCTTCGGTCTGCCCGTATCCCTGCAGGATACGCAGCCCCAGCGCGGTGAAAAATTGCGCCACATCCTGGTTCAACGGGGCGCCGCCTGAGACGAAAGCCTTCAAACGTCCGCCGAACCGTTCCGAAACCTTGCTGCGGACCAATTTTGTCAGCAGTGGATCGATCGCACGTTCACACAGGCTTAACGAAGACGGATCGTTGTAGCGTTTTTTGCCGATGGCGATCGTCTTGAACAGCATCTTCTGTTTCAGACCGCCGGACTGCTCGGCCGCCCGCAGAATGCGCGCCCGCATGGTTTCGTACAAACGCGGCACGGCTGTCATGATGGTCGGCCGGACTTCCCCTATATTCTGGACAAGTTTGTCGAAACCCTCGGCATAGTAGACCTGCGCGCCGATACTGATCGGAACGAACTGCCCCGTCGTGTGCTCATAGGAATGGCTCAGCGGCAGGAAGGACAGAAAGATCTCGCCGCCGATGGCGAAACCGGGCAGGCGGGACAGCATGTCCTCCGCGCTCAATGTATTGCAGATGATATTGCCGTGGCTCAGCATTACCCCAGCCGGTACGCCTCCCGTGCCGGATGTATAGATGATGCAGCACATGGCGCCACGGTCGAGTTCCCGCGCCTTATCCCTGACAGCTCCAACTTCGGTCTCTTCCATGATGTCGGCGATAGAAAAGACAGGCAGATCAGCCGAATCAATGCCGGGTGCGCCGTCGATAAGGATTGCGAAGTCAACCGAGGTGTTCGCCGCCGCAGGCAACAGGCGTGCCGCCAGGTCTTTGTTCGAAACGATCACGGCTTTGGCGCCGCTATCGGTCAAAATATGCCGGTGGTCGTCCACTGTGTTGGTCGTATAGGCGGGAACCGTCACCGCGCCGATCGACATGATGGCCAGGTCGGCAATCATCCATTCGGGCCGGTTCTCCGACACCAGGACGACGCGATCGCCAAGCCCGACACCCTTGGCGGCGAGCCCTGACGCGAGCCGCGCGACTTCCTCCGCTGTTTCCTTCCATGTCCGTGGGAGCCATTTGCCGCCGCGCTTGTTCCAAAGGAAAGGCGCATCGCCGAACCGGTCGCATTGTTCGAAGAACATTGTTGGCAGGTTTGGCGCCTGCGCGTAGTCCACCATTCGTATCGCCTCCCTTGGGGCCAAGGCTCTATTTAGCCCGGTTTTCACGTCGGCCCTTGTATTCCAGCCCTGTCGGCCTTTTTCTATCTAGTTTGAAGATAGAAATTTCCAGGGTGTGGAGTAAAGATACTATGAGCGATACGCAAAGCACTTCGGGGGCGGATGCCCTTGGCGACTTGCCGGAATGGGACCTTTCCGACTTGTATCCGGCTCGGGACGATCCTTCCCTGGAAGCGGACCTGACCGCTGCCGCGTCAAGCGCATCGCTGTTCAAGCAGAGTTTCGCCGGAAGGATGGATGGTCTGAACGGCGATCAGTTGGCCGCAGCGATCCAAGAATATGAGCGTATCGACGAGCTTCTCTCCAAACTGATGAGCTATGCGCAGCTTGTCTATTCCGGAAATGTCACAGACCCGGCGATTGGCCGCTTCTATCAGGGCGTGACCGAACGCGCCAACGCCATCTATTCCGACATGCTGTTCTTCACCTTGGAACTGAACCGTTTGGAAGATGCGCATGTCGAAACATTGCTGAATGAAAGCGCCGCTTTGGCCGCCTATCGCCCTTGGATCCGCGATCAACGTGTGATGCGCCCGCATCAGTTGGCTGATGATCTTGAGCGCCTTTTGCACGAAAAGTCCGTTGCCGGGCGCAGTGCTTGGGTGCGGCTCTATGACCAGACATTGGCCGGGCTTCGCTTTCCGATGAACGGTGAGATGCTGACCAGCACCCAAGTGCTGGACCGGATGTCGTCCCGCGACCCCGCGGAACGGAAGGACGCCGCGCACAGCCTGGGAACGGTACTGTCGGAGAATGGCAGCCTATTCGCGTACATCACCAATACCTTGGCGAAGGACAAGGATATCGAGGATCGCTGGCGCGGTTTCGATCGGCCGGTTTCGGCCCGGAACCTCCGCAACTATGTGGAGGACGACGTGGTCGACGCCCTGTCGTCGGCCGTGCGGCAGGCCTTTCCGGATCTTTCGCATCGGTACTACCGCTTGAAAGCGAAGTGGTTCGACACCGACCAGTTGGATTACTGGGACCGCATGGCGCCGCTGCCGGACGAGGATAATCGCCTTGTTCCCTGGGATCAGGCGCAGTCCACGGTTCTGAACGCCTATGGGCGGTTCTCTCCGGAACTCGCAAGTATCGGTGAGAAGTTCTTCGAAGGCGGTTGGATCGACGCCCCGGCGCGGCCCGGCAAGGCATCGGGCGCTTTCGCGCATCCCACTGTGCCCAGCGCCCATCCCTATCTGCTGCTTAATTATCAAGGCAAGGTTCGGGACGTCATGACGCTTGCCCATGAGCTTGGGCACGGCGTCCATCAGGTTCTGGCGGGCGGCCAGGGCCATCTGATGGCGGATACCCCGCTGACCTTGGCCGAAACGGCGTCCGTTTTCGGGGAAATGCTGACCTTCCAGTCCATGCTGGCCGGCACCGAGGACCCGAAACGGCGGCGGGCAATGCTGGCGTCGAAGATCGAGGATATGCTCAACACGGTGGTTCGGCAGATCGCTTTTTATGAGTTCGAGCGCCGGGTCCATGACGCACGCAAGAACGGGGAATTGTCGGTCGACGATTTGGGCGACATCTGGATGGAGGTGAGCCGGGAAAGCCTGGGCGACGCTTTCCGGTTCGACGATCATTTCCGGACCTTCTGGATGTACATTCCGCATTTCATCCATGCGCCCTTTTATGTCTATGCCTATGCTTTCGGGGATTGCCTCGTGAATTCGCTCTACTCCCTTTACGAGGAGGCGGAAGACGGGTTCGCGGCGAAATACCTGGAAATGCTGCGGGCAGGGGGCACGTTGCGGCACCGGGAACTGCTGGCGCCCTTCGGCTTGGATGCGTCGGACCCGGCCTTCTGGGCCAAAGGGCTTGGCGTCGTGTCCCGATTCATAGACCGTCTGGAAGAGACGTTCTGAAGATTTGAAATTGAGTTGGAGTAGATGTGGCGGATACAACGGCCGAAATGCCGGTGGGGTTGGAGATTCTTCGTGCCCTACCGCCGGAAGGGGTGACCCCGCGGCCAGTGCCGTTGGTATTTCTTCATGGTGCTTTCGCCGGCGCGTGGTGTTGGGCGGAGCATTTCCTGCCGTGGTTCGCATCCCAGGGTTACGCGTGCTATGCCCCAAGTTTCCGAGGACATGCGGGCAGCGCCGGGCATGACAAGCTGCACAGCTTCGGTATCGAGGACTACGCGACCGATCTTGGCAGCGTTATCGAGGACCTGCCGGCGCCGCCGGTGATCATCGGGCATTCGATGGGCGGGTTTGTCGGCATGCGTTATCTGCAGGATTCGCCCGCGATGGGGCTTGTCCTGCTGGCCTCTGTCCCTCCGACCGGTCTCGCTGGGCCTGCGCTGAGCCTGGCGATGTGGAACCCCTCCCTGCTGGGAGAGGTTGCGATGCTGCAACAGATGGATCCGAAATGGGCATCCTTGGAAGTGATGCGCGGCGCTTTGTTCTCGGCCGAAGACGACCTTGAGGTCTTGGCGCGTCATTTCAACCAGATGGACGGTGAATCGCGGCGTGCGACGATGGATATGCATGGCGGCATGCGTCTGCGGCCGGACAGTTGGAAAGACAAAATGCCGGTTCTTGTGCTCGGTGCTGCGAACGACACGTTGATCCGCAAGGCTTTCGTGCGGTCTACGGGGCGGCGTTTGGGCCGGCGGCCGGAATTTTTCGAGAATACCGGGCATGGCATGATGCTTGACCGGTCCTGGCCTCAGGTCGCGGCGCGGATCGCCGAATGGCTCCTGGCGCAGGGATTCTAACGGCCTTGGGGCGACGCTGACAAAAAATGGGCCGAAGCGATAACACTTCGGCCCAACAGTCTCGAGCACGTGTATAGGGAGCTTGACCTTTATCCGTGCTCGGGAGGCGACTGGGACAGGCTTCCATCTGAAAATGCACAGGCTGTTTTGGGAACGATTGGGGATAAAAACGGTCTGTGCGATGTTGGCGAAATTGGCTGTTTTCCAGCCGATGACGCCTTCAGACGGAAGCCTGGGGAACGATGAAACGGCTTTTGGAACCGTCTGGGAAAATCTGCTGCGTCCTGTTTCCTTTCGTCATCTAGGAAAGAACCGAACCATTCCATGGGTAAAGACCATTTGCGGCGGCTCGGGTTGCGTTGATGAACAGTCTTTCACATCCGAACAGGCCTGCGTTGACCTGGATCAAATTTCGCAACAAATCCTCTTCGAGGGGAGCCATCCCGTATGCGTCTTTTGGTCCATCCGGCGCGGGCTGGCGTAAACAGGCAGGAATAACCAAGTTCTTGATGAACGGGATAAATGTCTCCGACGGGGTGCGAACGACATGTCTGAGAAGAAAAGCCTTACCGGTCAGGTGAAGCGCTATGCGCGGGTCGGCGGCGCTATGGCCGGCGTCGGTGCGCGGTTGGCCGGCGCCAGGTATCTCGGCATGGAACTCGACAAGGCTCGCCATGCGGAGGATTTGAAGCTCGCTCTGGGCGGTTTGAAGGGGCCCTTGATGAAAGTCGCGCAGATCTTGGCGACCATCCCCGATGCCCTACCCCGCGATTATGTTGAGGAACTTCAGCAGTTACAGTCCAACGCGCCCGCCATGGGTTGGCCTTTCGTGAAACGCCGGATGACAACCGAACTGGGGCCGGGCTGGACGAAAAGCTTTGATGAATTCGAGAAGGTGGCGGCACATGCAGCCTCCCTCGGTCAGGTTCACCGTGCCGTCACAGCCGACGGCGAACAGGTTGCCTGCAAACTGCAATATCCGGACATGGCCTCCGCGGTCGAAGCCGATTTGCGGCAATTGAAGCTGATCTTCTCGATCTACGAGCGTTACGACAACGCCATCAACACCAATCAGATTCATACGGAAATATCCGAACGTCTCCGCGAGGAGCTCGATTACCGGCGCGAAGCGCGGGCAATGACGCTTTACGGCGCGATGCTGGCCGAGGAGGACTGCGTGACCGTGCCGGAACCGGTCTTCGATCTGACGACGGACCGGCTTCTGACGATGAACTGGTTGGACGGCAAGCCCTTGATGGACTTCACGGAGGCTGACTTGTCGGTCCGGAACGACATTGCCTTCGCAATGTTCCGGGCTTGGTATGTGCCGTTTTATTATTACGGCGTGATCCACGGCGACCCGCATTTGGGGAACTATGCCGTGCGCGAGGATCACGGTATCAATCTGCTCGATTTCGGTTGTATCCGCGTTTTCCCGCCAAGTTTTGTTGAAGGTGTGATCAGTCTCTACAAGGCCTTGCGGGACGAGGACAGAGACCTTGCGGTTCATGCCTATGAGACCTGGGGCTTCGAAAACCTATCGAACGAATTGTTGGAGGTACTGAACATCTGGGCGGGTTTCATTTATGCCCCCTTGATGGAAGACAAAGTGCAGAAGATCCAGGAAAGTGACAGCGGCCTCTATGGTGCCTCGGTGGCCCACAAAGTCCATGTGGAACTGCGCAAGCTGGGCGGTGTCACGCCACCACGTGAATTCGTCCTGATGGACCGTGCGGCCATCGGGTTGGGGTCGGTCTTCATGCATTTGAAGGCGGAGGTGAATTGGTACCGCCTGTTCCAAGAGCTGATTGCCGATTTCGACGTCAAAGCCCTGGAGAAAAGGCAAAAATCCGCTTTGAAGAAAGCTGGCCTGTAGGGGCGGCCAAAATGCTGGCCTAAGGCGCGACAGCCTGCCGGGTAATGGCGGCAAAAATGGCGTCCAGCTCACGTGCCAGTTCCATCAGCGGGGTGCCCTCCTCGGCATAGGGCGCGAAGACGCTGCTCGGCGTTTTATAGGCAAGAGTGGCGGTGCCGTCGGCTTGTTCCATCACATGGATCAGAATCGGGGCCTCGGTGCCGGCCAAGGGGCTAGCTTCGATCATGCGGACCGCAAAGTCGTTTCGAAAAACGCCAAGAACACTGTCGCCCGGAAGGTCTATGCCCCGTCGTTTTGCCGCTGCACTGGCACTTGCCTTGAAAACGCGCAGCATACCGTGATCGGTGATCGCCTTGGTGAGCCGTTCTTCCAGCGCCGTGAATTCATGTGGCGATTTCAGAACCTCCAGCCCGTCAGGCGAGGCAGCGGCAAAGTGCGAGCCGAACCCGGTACAAAAAGCGACCAACAGCCAGACAAAACCGTTCCGACGAAACATCGCTCCATCCTCCCTCACCGTATTGAGTTTACGGGGATGGTAGACTGAATGCAGACAATCCTGCTTCACTTCCCGGTAACTGCCGCGTCACTTCAGTGTGAGTTTGAGCGCTGCGGTGGCGCGCGGGCAGACTAGGGGCGGTCGTTGCCGTTTTCGTCGGCGATCGAGAGGATGACTTGGTTCCGGCCCTGGTTTTTGGCCTGATACAGGGCGTCATCCGCGCGTGACATGAAGGATTCCGTGGAATCGCTGCCTCGGCTGAACTGGGTCACCCCCATGCTGACCGTAAAGTTGACCTCATTGTCGTGGGACTTCACGTTCAGGCCCGCGATGTTCTGGCGCAGGCGGTCGCAGACGATTTGTGCCTTGTCCATCGTGGTTTCGGGCATGCAGATCGCAAATTCCTCGCCACCCAGCCTGCCGACGATATCGTGGCGGCGAAGCATTTCCACACAGGCGCGCGTCAAGGCGCGCAGCACGTCGTCACCAACTGCATGGCCATAAGTGTCGTTGATCGCCTTGAAATGGTCTGCATCCAGCATCGCAATTGAAAGCGGTTCGTTGAACCGCTGCGCGCGGGCGACCTCAGTTTCCAACCGGTCCAGGAAGTGCCGGCGATTGCAGACCCCGGTGAGGGAGTCGATGGTCGCCATCACATGCAACCGTTCGACGGTTTTTTGAAGCTCGCCTTGATAGCTGCGCATACGCAAAAGGTTGCGGCAGCGCGCGATCAGTTCATCTTCGTCCACCGGTTTCCGGACGAAGTCGGTGGCCCCGGCCTCCAGCATGCCATGCAGGGTCGATTGCTTATCGTCGATCGTAACAACAACGACAGGGACATGCTGGTTTCGTTCGATCGACTGAAAGCGTTTCAGGAATTCGGACCCGTCAATATCCGGCATGATGTAATCGAGGACCAGCAAATCCGGCGTTTCGACGGCGGCCCAGTTCAATGCTTTTACAGGGTCGGTAAAGACGACGGTGTAAACGAAATCCAACTTCCGCAGCAGGTCTTCGATCAGCAATGCATTCGGCAAGCTGTCGTCGACGATCAGAACCTTCATAACTTCATCCCCCAGTTTTTCGGCCCCGGCGTGACGGTCTCATGAACCGACCAGTAGCGTTGCCCCCACATCGCTACCGTACCATACAGGTACACCGAACCCTTATCTGTTGCCGATCGTTATGATCTCGGCAACGCATGTCTGCAGTCTGACCAACAGTTGGTCAAGTTCCTCATCCGAAAGGCTTTCCGCCTCTAATGCCCGTGCCGTATGTTCCAGACGGGACAGACCGTAATTCCCGGCCAAGCCTTTCAGCGTATGGGCGTCGCGCCGCCGGTCGGGCCCGACAAAGTCCAGTGCGGAGTTGCCGCTGCCATCCGGAACACGATAGCGTTCCAAAATCTTCTCCACTTCCGGTGGAACCAGGGAGATTAAATCCAGATACCGATCCTCGCCGAGCGCCTGAATCAAACTCTCCGTCTTTTCCGTGTCCTGTACGGGAAGATCGTCGAAATTTTGCATAACAAACTGTTCCAAAAAGATAATTCTGCATCGAAGGCGGACGTTTGTTGGCCAATAACAGGTACGCTACCGGCCGGTCCAAGGTGTCAGCAATGACGGTCATCACGCTTTGCGGCAATCGTCAATTTTTTGCGGCATATTCGCCGGACGGACTATCTTCGACCTAAGGACAGGCGTAGCCATCTTTTTTTTGCGCCGCAGTGTCATTAGAGTATTCACAGGGGAGGACGGTCTAGCCCAAGGCGGCCAATAGCTGATACCTTCCTGTAAAATTTACGTCTGGTACCGGTCGGCGATCCGCGCCTTCCGATCAGCGAGGGGACAAACGCCTTCATGAAAATCGCAGTTCTTAAAGAACGGCGGTCCGGGGAGCGGCGTGTAGCTGCATCGCCCGAAACCGTCAAAAAATTCACCGATCTCGGCTGCACCGTGACCGTTGAGAAGGGGGCCGGCGATGGCGCCGCCCTTTCCGATTCGGTGTTTGAAGAAGCCGGTGCGAAAATCGCGGATACGCCGGCGGCAACCGTCAAAGGCGCCGACGTGGTGTTGAAGGTCCAACGCCCGATGACGGCGGCGGAAGGCGAGGATGAGGTCGGGCTTCTCAGCAAAGGCCAGATCCTTCTGTGCCAGATGAACGCCTTGATTGACGGCGCGCTCGTACGTGCGTGTGCGGAGGGAGGCGTACAGGCCTTCGCCATGGAACTCGTACCGCGCATCACACGCGCACAATCCATGGATATCCTGTCTTCCCAGGCGAACATCGCGGGATATAAGGCGGTTCTTGACGGGATTGAACAATATGGCCGCGCGGTCCCGATGATGTCCACGGCGGCGGGACGCGTCACGCCCGCCAATGTGTTCGTGATGGGGGTCGGCGTGGCAGGTTTGCAGGCGATCGCGACCGCCAAGCGGCTTGGCGCCGTGGTGTACGCGACGGACGTACGCCCGGACACGAAGGAACAGGTCGAGAGCCTGGGCGGGAAATTCGTCGCGGTCGAAAATGACGAGTTCCTGCAGGCCCAGACCGCCGGCGGCTATGCCAAGGAAATGTCCGACGACTATAAGCGCCAGCAGGCCGACTTGGTCGCCAAGACGATCCCGAAAATGGATATCGTGGTCACGACGGCCTTGATCCCGGGGCGGCCGGCGCCGGTTTTGGTTACCGAAGACCATGTGAAAAGCATGAAACCGGGATCGGTCATCGTCGATCTGGCGGCCGAAGCGGGCGGAAACTGCCCGCTGACCGAACTGGGAAAAGTGGTGGTCAAGCACGGCGTTACCCTGGTTGGGCACGGCAACTGGCCGAGCCGCGTGCCGGAAACGACCAGCCTGCTTTTCGCGAAAAACCTGCTGAATTTCCTGACGCCGTTGATCGACAAGGAAACCGGCAAGCTTGCGATCAATTACGAGGACGATATCATCAAGGGGTCCCTCGTCACGCGGGACGGCAAGATAGTCGAGGAACGGGCCAAGGCAAACGCCGAAAAGTCCGGCGATGGCGGCTCGGCGAAGACTAGCGCGAAAAAAACGGCCAAGAAGAGCGCGGCGAAAAAATCGTCCGCCAAGAAGACATCCGGCAAAAAGTCCTCAGCTAAAAAAGCCGCCGCCAAGAAGGCGGAAGCCGAGAAACCGGCTGCTTCGGCAGTCGAACCGGCCGGGGATGACCCGAAACCGGATACAATATCGACGGAAACACCCACTGATTCCGGGGAGGAGAAGTAGGCGATGGATAAGCAGCAGCTTCTCGACAAGATTTCAGAGCTTTCGAGCAAAGCGGAAGGGTTGGCCGCGCAAGCAGATGCCCTTGCCGTTCAGGCCGCACAGATGACAGGAACCGGTGCGGGCGAGGTGGTCAGCACGTCCGGGTCGCCTTTTCTGTTCCTGTTCACGGCGTTCGTGCTCGCCTGTTTCGTCGGCTATTACGTGGTTTGGAGCGTGACGCCGGCGCTGCATTCGCCGCTGATGGGCGTCACCAATGCGATTTCCAGCGTAATCATCGTTGGCGCGCTGATCGCAGCAGGCCCGATGGACATGAATATCAGCAAGATATTCGGGTTTCTCGCGGTGATGCTGGCCAGTGTGAATATCTTCGGTGGCTTTGTGGTGACGAACCGCATGCTCGCCATGTTCAAGAAAAAAGAACGCAAGGGCTGACCGGCCCGGCATCTGGATCAAGGAGGAATTGAAAGATGGCCAATTTAGCCGGTTACGCCTACCTGGTGGCGGCAATTTGTTTCATCATGGCTCTACGGGGCCTGTCGTCGCCCGAAACCGCGCGCAAGGGTAACCTATACGGTATCATCGGCATGTTGATCGCGGTGATCACCACGATCGCGATGCCGAGTGTGTTGAGCTACGGACTGATCATCTCCGGCATTTTGATCGGGGGCGCGATCGGAACCGTGATCGCATTGAAAATCCAGATGACGGCTTTGCCACAGCTGGTGGCGGCTTTCCACAGTCTCGTGGGCCTGGCGGCGGTGTTCGTCGCGGCGGCTGCCTATTACACGCCGGAAGCCTATGGCATTGGGTCGCCGGGCAAGATCGGGGTCGGAAGCCTGATCGAAATGTCGCTCGGCACGGCAATCGGGGCGGTGACTTTCACCGGTTCCCTCATAGCCTTCGGGAAACTGCAGGCGATTTTCCGGTCCGCACCGGTAATGTTTAAAGGCCAGCATGCCCTGAACGCGCTTTTGGGCTTGTTGCTGATTGCCTTCGTTGTCTGGTTCTGCACGACGCAGGAACCGATCGCATTCTGGGCCATCGTCGTATTGTCGCTGGTGATCGGCGTGTTGTTGATCATCCCGATCGGCGGCGCCGATATGCCTGTCGTAGTCTCCATGCTGAACAGTTATTCGGGCTGGGCAGCCTGCGGCATCGGGTTCACGCTGGCGAATACGGCCTTGATCGTAACCGGCGCGCTTGTCGGCTCGTCCGGGGCGATCCTGTCCTACATAATGTGCAAAGGCATGAACCGGTCGATCATCAACGTGATCCTGGGCGGCTTCGGTGCCGAAGGCGGCGCAGCGGCGGCCGGGGGTGGCGATGACGACAGGCCGGTTACGTCGGGTTCGCCCGAGGATGCAGCCTACTTCATGAAGAACGCGGAGAGCGTCATCATCGTGCCGGGCTACGGCATGGCGGTGGCACAGGCACAGCACGCCCTACGTGAAATGGCTGATCAGTTGAAGGAAGCCGGCGTTAAGGTTCGGTACGCCATCCATCCGGTGGCGGGGCGCATGCCGGGGCATATGAACGTGCTGCTGGCGGAAGCGAATGTGCCTTACGACGACGTGTTGGAGTTGGAAGAAATCAACCGCGACTTTTCCTCTACCGATGTTGCCTTCGTGATCGGGGCGAACGATATCACCAACCCGGCGGCGAAGACGGACGAAACCAGCCCGATTTACGGCATGCCGATTCTTGATGTTGAGGAGGCGGGCACCGTCTATTTCATCAAGCGTTCGATGGCGACGGGCTATGCCGGGGTGCAAAACGAACTGTTCTTCAAGGACAACACGGTGATGCTGTTCGGCGATGCTAAGGACGTTTGCGAAAAGATCGTCGGCGCAATGGACTGACCGGCCTACGGGCAATTCAAGGAATGAAAGGGCCCGGCTTTGCCGGGCCCTTTCTGTTGGGGCCGGGATTTTGAACCCTTGTGCGGTTGCGGCGCAGCATGCCACAAACAAGGGGTGGCGGCCCGTCGACGCATGGTTGAAGGCTCGGCCGACACGGCACGGTCGGGGATGGATACGGGATAGGGAATGCGCTCTCAGCTTCTCGGATTGGCGCGGCTCATGCTCGCATCCTTCAGGGATCTAGCGCCGATCATCCTCGTGATTTTCGTTTTTCAGGTCTTCGTCCTTCAGCAACCGTTCCCCAATCTCGATGAAGTCATTCCGGGCCTGATCCTCGTCGTCGTCGGCCTTACTTTTTTCGTCCAGGGACTTGAGCTTGGCCTTTTCCCGTTGGGAGAGGATATGGCCCAGGCCTTCGCGAAAAAGGGGAATCTGTGGGCCCTTCTGTCCTTTGCCTTTTGCCTGGGATTTGGCACCACGGCGGCCGAGCCGGCCCTGATCGCGGTCGCCAAGGAAGCTGCCGAGGCCGCCGCGGAAGGTGGCGTTCTTGCCCGGGAAGAGGAGGCATTGCGCAACTATGCCATGGGATTGCGCATCACGGTGGCCCTTTCGGTCGGTGCGGCGCTTGTCTTGGGCGTGATCCGGATCCTGAAGGGCTGGCCGTTGCCTTATATCATCGTCGGCGGCTACGTCCTCGTCGCATTCATGACGGTTTTCGCGCCGGACGAGATCATCGGGGTGGCCTATGACTCAGGGGGTGTGACGACATCGACGATCACGGTTCCCCTGGTCACGGCCTTGGGTGTCGGCTTGGCAACAGTTATCCGTGGGCGAAATCCGATGATCGACGGGTTCGGTTTGATCGCCATGGCGAGCTTGTCGCCGATGATCTTCGTCATGGTCTATGGGATCGTGCTGGGGTGGATCGGATGACGTTGCTGATCGCCCTGTTCGAATCCCTCGGCCGGACAATGTTCGACATTTTGCCGATCGCAGCGGTCCTGCTGGGATTTCAGCTTTTCGTAATCCGCGAAAAACCGAAGCGGATCGGGCGGGTTCTCGGCGGCTTCGCCTATGTCCTCGTTGGCCTGTCCCTGTTTCTTGTCGGGCTGGAACAGGCGTTGTTTCCTGTTGGGGAGGCGATGGCCCTGCAACTGACGCATCCGGATTTTGTCGGCTCCGTTGCTGGCGCCGGCGCCGACTGGACGCTGTATTTCTGGGTTTATGCCTTTGCCGCGGCGATCGGGTTTTCGACCACCATCGCTGAACCGTCGCTGATTGCGGTGGCCATGAAGGCGCAGGAAATGTCGGCCGGTGGATTGCCGGCCACAAGGCTCAGGATCGCCGTGGCGGTCGGGGTCGGGATCGGGGTTGCGCTCGGCGCCTTCCGCATCGTCACCGGCGACCCGCTCTACATGTATATCGTGGCCGGCTATGCCGTCGTGGTCCTGCAGACAATTTTCGTGGCGCGCGGCCGGACCAAGTGGATCGTGCCGCTTGCCTATGATTCAGGCGGGGTCACGACATCAACGGTGACTGTGCCGGTGGTAACGGCGCTGGGGCTGGGATTGGCGACGACAATTCCCGGACGCAGCCCGATACTGGACGGTTTCGGCCTCATCGCCTTTGCCAGTTTGTTTCCGATGATAACGGTCATGGGGTTCGTACAGATGGACGTCGCCATCACGGCCTGGCGCGCCAAGCGCGAGGCATACAGAGTTGAAGAAGGAGTGAGCAGATGAAAATGAAGCTGCTGATAGCGATCGTCGATAACGAGGTTACCGATGACATCATCGACGCGGCGCGTGAAGCGGGAGCGACCGGCGCCACCGTCATAAACAACGCGCATGGGGAGGGATTGAAGGTGGAGAAGACCTTCTTCGGCCTGGACCTCAGCGGTCAGCGGGACATCATTCTTTTCCTTGTGGTTGCAGAACGCGCGCGACGCATTCTGGAAGCCATCGAAAAGGGTGGAAAGCTGCAGGAAGACCGCAATATGGGACTTGCCTTGCAGGTCGATATAGAGGATGCCGTCGGCCTGCGGGGGCAATTGAACGCCATGCTGGACGAGATCAAAGACGAGGTTTGACGGAGCCTGCGGGCCCGTTGCGTAGGGAGGATGGGATGAGCGAAAAAGAATATACCAGCGTCGCCGATGTCATGGTGCGGCAGTTGCACATCATCGATCGGATGGCCCCGGTCCAGCACGCAATCGACGTTATGCGGGACGCCAACGTGACGTCACTGGTCGTCGACCGCCGGGATCTGGCCGACGAATTCGGTCTGATCGTGGTAGACGATATCGCGCGTGAGGTGATTTCCGAAGGGCGCTCCACGCTGCGGACTTCGGTCTACGAGATCATGGTGAAACCGGTCCTGACGCTTCCCGCCGACATGAATGTGAAATACGCGGTTCGTCTTCTTGTCCGCGTCGGCATGGACCGGGCCCTGGTCGTCGATTCCGAACGCCACCCGCTTGGCATGGCGACCCTGCGCGACATCGTCTATCGGCATAAAGACGCCTAGCCCGCAGTCCCGTTATTCCTCGCCCACGGCCAGTGGCCGGCTGACGACCCAGCAATAGCCATCCGGGTCCAGGATGTAGCATTCGCGCAGGCCGTGGGGTTTGTTCAGGCAGCCGGCGAGCACAATGGCGCCGAAATCCCTGGCGCGGTCTTCGGCGGCATCGGGATCCTGGTTATATAGATGAAATTCCGCGCCGATGCCGCGACCCACGATTGGGCTTCCGTCTTCGTCCCGCACGAAACCCAGCAGAGGATTGTCGGAATAGGTGTGATCGGCGTGGAGCATCCATTCGCCCCCGCCAAGCGTGAGCACGGCGAAATCCTCGTTCCAATAGCGTGTTTCCGCGCCCAGAACCTGTTTGGCGAAGGCGAGGGCGGGCGCCATTTCCGCCACCAATAGATTGAACCCAACGCCTTTCAGGCTCTTGCCAAAGTCCGGAGCGTCCATGGACCAAGGTTCTTTTGTGCTTTTGGATGTCATACTCACCACCGTCGCTGATCTGATTTGGCGGTGAGTGTAGGGGGCGCCGGGCAGGGCCGTCAGGCCCAATTCGCGCGGGCCGCTAAATCCAATTTGAGAGGCCAATTGGGTTGGAATACGGTGCCCCAAAATGCAAAAACGCCCCCGAACGCTTGCCCGAGGACGCCTGATGCAACCGGATCGGTGTGAAACCGCGCCGATATGAGTGGGGTTGCTCTAGAAGCCTTCCCGCTCAAGCCGCTTGCGCAGAAGCTTGCGATGTCGACGAACGGCTTCAGCTCGTTCGCGCGCGCGCTTTTCCGACGGTTTTTCGAAATGCCGACGAAGCTTCATTTCGCGGAAGATGCCTTCGCGTTGCATCTTCTTTTTCAGAGCGCGAAGTGCTTGGTCAACGTTATTGTCGCGTACGGAAACCTGCACTGCTTTCACCACCTTTCAGGGTCGATAGATTTAAACATGGCAATAGATACCATTTCCGCGGGGCTTTCCCCGCGGTGGCGAGCGTATAGCACAGCGATTCCGACCTGAAAAGGGGTATGCTTGATGCTTTCACATGCCGCACCGGCCTTTACCTTGGGCCTGACCGATACCATAAAGAAGATATGGCAATTCTGAAAATCGCCCGAATGGGGCATCCCGTCCTACGTCACAAGGCCGAACCGGTCGCCGACCCTACGGCGCCGGAAATCCGGCATTTGGTGGCGGACATGATTGAAACCATGCAGGACGCCGGGGGGACAGGCCTTGCGGCGCCCCAGGTCCATGTTCCGGCCCGTGTCGTCGTCTATATGGTATCCCAGTCACGGCTTGAGGATGGAGAGGAAGAAGTTCCGCTGACAGCGCTGGTGAATCCGGTCCTGACGCCGATTGGCAAGGAAAAGGCCTATGGCTGGGAGGGGTGCCTCTCCGTCCCCGGGTTGACGGGGCTGGTGCCGCGATACGATGCGGTGCGGTTGCAGGCGATTACGCCGCGTGGCGACGTCATAGACAAGACTGTCGACGGGTTCCACGCCCGTGTGCTGCAGCATGAAATCGATCATCTGGACGGCATGCTTTATCCGCAGCGGATGGAAGATCTGTCCCTGCTGCTGTTCCAGGAAGAAATGCGCTTCGGCATGCCGGAACGCGCCAAGGAATTGATGGAGGCGGAAGATGACCGCGAAGTCGAAGAAGCCTGACCTGAGCGGCGCCGACCCGGCCGCCGTGCGTGACGCGATTATGGATGCGGCGATCAGCCATGTCCCCTTCGACGGTTGGGGGCGTGAGGCGGCGATCCGCGGCGCTGAGGATATCGGTTTGGATGCGGCCGCCGCGATGCGGGCTTTCCCGGACGGTGCGCGCGACATGATCGCCTGGCACCTGCGCATGGCCGACCGGCGCATGGCGGAAGCCCTGGCGGAGATGGATCTAGCCGCGATGAAAATTCGCGAGCGTATCGCCACCGCCGTGCGCGTCCGCCTGGAACAGAATGCGCAACATCGAGAGGCGATCCGTAAGGCTATGGCCTTCCTGGCCCTGCCGCAGAATGCACCCATGGCGGCCCAGGCGCTTTACCGCACCGTCGACGAAATGTGGTTCCAGGCCGGCGACACGGCGACGGATTGGAACTTCTATTCCAAGCGCGCACTGCTGGCCGGCGTGTATTCCAGTACGGTTCTGTTCTGGCTCAACGACAAGTCGGAGGATTTCCGGGATACATGGGCCTTTCTGGACAGACGGATTGCCGATGTGATGAAAGTCCCGAAACTGACGGGCCGCCTGTCCGCGGTTCTCGGCTATCCAGTTCGGCGGGCAAAGGCGTTCCGCAACTATGGTGTCCGGGCCAATAGCTGACCGGGCGGCGGTTTGTCGCCACGTCGTGCGCGTGATCTAAGGAATGTCGGTATGGCGCAAGGCGGGGACAAATTCTTCCGCAACCTGCCGCGGAGTATGTACAAGGTCCTGCGGCCGGAACAGGACGATATTGTGTCGGGCCAGGCGGACAGCATCTATGCCCGGAATGCCGTTATCCTATCCGCAATTGCCCTATGCCCGCTGACCGCGCTTTTCGTGTCGGCGGCGCTTCTGATCAACGCCAAAGTGGCGGAGATGCCGGCCTTTACACTGAACGCCTGTCTGTTCTATCCGGTTACCGGGCTTGCCGCCGTGGTGATCGGCTTGGCCGCCCATAGAAAAGGCCGCTATGGGCTGGCGCTTTTCGGGGCGATGGTTCTTCCCGCATTGAATATCGGCGCGATAATCGGCGGGTTTCTGTGGTGGGCGGTTTCCTGACCGATCTTGTTACTTGAGACGGGTTACGTGGCCCATCTTGCGGCCGGGTTTTGCCTCGGCCTTCCCATAAAGATGCAGATGAGCGTTCGGTTCGGCCAGAAAGGTTTCCCAATCGTCGATCTCGTCGCCCAACAGGTTCGTCATCTCTGCCGGACGTAGGATCTCGGTACTGCCAAGCGGCAGGCCGCAGACGGCGCGGACCAGTTGCTGGAACTGACTTGTCATGCAGGCGTCGATCGACCAATGGCCGGAATTGTGTGGACGTGGGGCCACTTCGTTCACAAGGACCGACCCGTCCCGGCAGGCGAACATCTCCACGGCCAGAAGGCCTGTGAGGTCCAGCGCTTCGATCGCCTTATCGGCGATATCCTCGGCGGCCTGCGCTGTTGCGGACGGCAGGTCCGCCGGTGCATGTGTTTTGTACAGGATGTGGTTGCGGTGTTCGTTCATCACGACCGGGAAAGCACGGACTTCTCCGGTCGCGGACCGGGCGGTGATGACGGAAATCTCGCAGTCGAAATCGACGAAACCTTCCAGGATGCAACGAACGCCGCCGAGATCCTTCCAGGCCTTCGCAGGGTCGTCGCCCGGCTTCAACATCGCCTGGCCTTTGCCGTCATAACCGAAGCGCGCGGTCTTCAGGACGGCGGGGACGCCGATTTTCTCGATGGCTGCGGCAAGGCTGGCTTCGTCCGTCACCTCTGCCCAAGGGGCGGTGCCGATCCCGGCATCGTTCAAGGCCTGCTTTTCCAGGATTCGATCCTGCGCGATTCTAAGGGCCTGAGAACCCGGGCGTACGGGAACGCGTTCTTCCAGATACTGCAGGGCGGCGACGGGGACGTTTTCGAATTCAAGGGTGACCACGTCACAGGCTTCCGCGAAGCGGGCCAGGATGGAGTCGTCCTCATATGAACCGACGATGTGTTCCGCGACATGGCTGGCGGGACAGCCGTCCTGCGGTTCCAGGATCAGGCAGCGATAGCCCATTTCGGCCGCGGCTATGGCGGTCATACGACCCAGTTGGCCGCCGCCGAGAATACCAATACAGGCGCCGGGCGGGACCGGGCCGGAAAAAGATTTCGCTATCGCCATGATTAATCTTCGTCTTGCGGTTCCAGGGCCACAGCCTCTGTCTGGCGGATTCGCCACTGGTTCAACGCAGTTCGAATCGCCGGGTCGTGCAGGGCAAGGACCGAGGCCGCCAGCAAGGCCGCATTGATCGCGCCCGGCTTGCCGATGGCAAGCGTTCCGACAGGGATGCCGCCCGGCATCTGAACGATGCTCAGCAGGCTGTCTTGCCCTTTCAAACTCTTGCTTTCGATCGGAACGCCGAAGACGGGCAATGCGGTCATGGATGCTGCCATGCCCGGAAGATGCGCGGCACCGCCGGCCCCGGCGATGATCACGTGCAGGCCGCGGTCCTGGGCCGTCTCGGCATATTCGACAAGGCGTTTTGGTGTACGGTGGGCGGAGACGATCTTGGCCTCGAAAGGAACGCCGAGCGCCTCCAGTGTTTCCGCCGCATGACGCATGGTGGGCCAGTCGGACTGGCTGCCCATAATAATGCCGACCTTCGGTGTCTTATCCATCGCTATCCCGCTATGCTTACACGGATGTTGCGCCAGGATTGCGCCTTGGCAATCGCTGGGCTGGGAAAGCGCCGGAGTATAGGCGGCGTGCGGCCCTGCGCAAGGGGTGGTACGATCCGGCCGGATAGGGGGGCATATGTCCGACGAAGATTTTTGGGATATAGACCAGTATCTGACCACCCGACGGAACCGGGAAATCGGCTCGGACCGGATGGTCGACCCGGTGCGACCGGCACCGGAAGTGCGCGCCTACGACGCCTCGGCGGACAGGGTGGAACCGGTTGGACGAGACCTGCCGGATCGCCGCAATCGGCAACGCAAACAGCCGCGGGATATTGCCCAAATCCACGGTTTGGACGAGGCGGAAATCCAGGGCAATGTCCGACATGCCTTGGCTGATCTTATTCAGGAAATCGGACTTCTGCACGACGACTTGCGCCTTGCCGAGGGCCGGATCCATTTCCTGGAAGAAGAATTGGCTCATGACGCTCTCGGCGATTGGCTCGACCGCAAAGGTTTTCTGGGCCAATTGTCCCGGTTGTCGGCTTTGGATGAAAAAGAGGAGGTCCAGAGTTCCCTTATCCTCGTGAGGCTTGATGATTTCGCCGAAACGCGCCGAAAAAACGGTTGGACGACAGCGGATGAACTGGTTGAGGAGCTTGGCCGGAGGCTGGCGTCAATCCCCGATGCCGTTATCGGGCATGTCGCAGACGATATGTTTGGTATCCTGCTCGTGGGCGTCCCCAGCAGTGATGTCGGCATTGCGCTGGGCGAAGCGGTTCCGGCACGTATAAGAGTGCCCGGTGCGGGTTCCGATCTCGCGGTGGTTTGGATTGCCGTGGACCTTCGCCCCGGACAAGACGGGATGAAGCAGCTATCCGCGGCCGAACGAAAACTGCCGCGGCGTCCCGGCGGTGTCAGGCAATGATGTCGGGAATGAGCATGGCTTCTAGGCGCGCCATTTCATCCTTGAGCAACAATTTGCGTTTTTTCAGCCGCTGGACTTGAAGTTGGTCGAAAGGGGCTTCTTCCAACAGCCGCGCAATTACATCGTCCAAATCGCGATGTTCCAAGCGCAGCTCTTCCATCCGATGCTGGATCTGCTCTTCAGTCTGAAAATCCATGGATGCCAGAAATCTCAAATACCGGTAACGAGGGCGTCCGCAAGCATAGCACATATATCCCGCGGTTCGGGTATGCTTTTCACCGGTATCTGCGCCGGGAGCAAGATCGAAATTTAAGGAAAATCGAATGGACGGATCAAAAGACACAAAGGCGATCGGTGTTCTGACCAGCGGTGGCGACTGCGCGGGGTTGAATGCGGCGATCCGTGCCGTCACCTACAGGGCAGCCGTCGGCTATGGCTGGAAAGTATATGGGATCGAACAGGGGACGGCCGGTTTGATGCACCGGCCGGTGCAGGCGCGCGCCCTGACCACCAACCTTTTCGATGGGGCCATGTTGCGTTCGGGCGGAACCTTTCTTGGCACGACGAACAGGGGCAATCCCTTTGCCTTTCCCCGTCCCGACGGGACCGTCGAAGACCGGAGCGAGGAAGTTGTCGAAGGCTACCGCAGTCTGGGGCTGGATGCCCTGATCGCAATCGGTGGGGATGGCAGTCAGGCGATTATCCGAAAACTCGCGCAGCAGGGTGGGATCAACCTGGTCTGTATCCCCAAGACGATCGATAACGATATCGGCGCGACGGAGGTGTCGATCGGCTACGATACGGCCGTCCAGGTGGCGTCTGATGCATTGGACAAGCTGCAACCGACCGCGGCAAGCCACAGCCGAATCATGATTCTGGAAGTGATGGGCCGCGACGCGGGCCATATCGCTTTGGCTTCCGGCATTGCCGGTGGCGCGGATATCATCCTGATTCCGGAGATTCCTTATACCATCGACCACGTTGTGCAGAAGATCGAAGCATTGCGTCAGTCGGGACGGAATTTCGCTTTGATCGTGGTCGCCGAAGCCTGTCCGGGCCCCGACGGGCGGATTGTGTCCCGCGAAGGGCGATATGGCGGGGTTGGGCATGCGCTGGGCGAGGCGCTGGAGAAGCGGGTCGACGCCGAATTGCGCGTGACGGTCCTGGGCCACCTTCAGCGTGGCGGCCAGCCGAGCCCGCGCGATCGCCTGATGGCGACGGTGTTCGGAACCCACGCGGTCGATCTCGTCGCAACCGGCCGGTTTGACCGGACGGTCGTCTGGCGGAACCGGCAGGTCGATGATGTCCCGATAGAAGACGCCATCGCGACCTATGCGAATGTGGCCGTCGACGGTCCTCTGGTTCGTACCGCACGGGCCTTGGGCGTCAGTTTCGGGGATGCGGTCCCGGTGGTCTTGGGAGAAGCGGTATGACCGATGAAACGGGCCCCGAGCTTCCCGGGGAAGGTTTACCGCCATCCGCTGTGGAATCCCTGGAATTGGATAATCCCTTTTGGCAGTTTTCTTTGTCCGCCTACCGTTCCCCGACGGTTCGGGATGCCTGTTTGAGTACCCAGGACAGGTATGGCGCGGATGTGAACCTGATGCTGTTGTGTTGCTGGGTCGGTTTTTCCGGAGTGCGCTTGGACGGCGCAGGCGTGAAACGTCTTGATCGTCTCGTTGAGGGTTGGCGTAAGGAGGTCATAGGGCCTATTCGCGCGGTGCGCCGGCGATTGTCCGAGGCGGTGGGCCCGATGGGGCCACAGGTCACGGGGAGTTTTCGCGCGGATGTGAAAGCCGCCGAACTGCAGGCCGAACAAATTCAGCAGGCCGTTCTCTTCCGCGCCCTTGAGACATTGCCGGGACGGGATGCCCGAAATGCGGAACGATCCGGCGTCGCGCGCATAAATCTTACGGTCTACCTGAAGGAGGTTCGGGGGATAGAGGATAAGGCAGGGCTCATGGAAATCGTCGAGGCGACGGTGCTTGGTTGCCGGGACGAATTGGAAAAAGACGAAGATAAATCCGTGTAGGCGGAGTCACCCGACCGCGATGAAAGCGGTTACGAGTTACGCAGTTTTTCGTTTTGCGCCTTGATGGCGTCGATCAGGGCGCCGACCTGGCCGTCATTCCGCCGGATCACCGCAGCATATTCGTCCCGTTGGGTTACAAGCATCGACAGCCCTTCGATCACAATGTCGAATATCCGCCAGCTTTCCCCATGGGGCGTCAGCCGCCAGTCGATAACGATCGGCGGAGCATCGCCGTTCTGCTGCAAGGTGCTCGAGACGACCTTCTGGCCGCGGTTTCCGTCCCGGACCCCCTCAACGCTGAATTCCTGCCCATCATAGCTGGCGAAACGCCAAGCGTAGGTGACGACGACATTGTCTTCCAAGGCGAGGCGAAAAGCGTTGATTTCGTCCTCGCTCGCTTTGCGACGGAATGGACCCAGCAGAAAGTTGGATACGTTCTCAAGGTCGAAACCGTCCTGCAGCATCGCGCGGAAGCGTTCTTGACGCTCTTCGGGCGGAATATCCGGGGATGTGAGATTTTCAATGGCGCCAGCCGCCAGCCGGGCGATGAAAGCATCCGGGCTTTCGCCCGCTATCACCGGCTGGATCGGCCATACGAAAGAAAACGTTAAAAGGGCAATGAACAGGCGACGTGTGATCTTGGTCATCGCGATGCCCCAAGTATTCCTACTGTACCAGCGCGGCTTTCGCTTTGCCGTCGTCTTCTTCGTCAATTTCGAAATTGACGGACGGGATCGGCGCGCCTTCCGCTTCATCGCCGTTGCGGATCATGTTTTCGCGCTGTTGGTGATACAGGCTGCGGATCGTGGCGTAGAAGTCGAGCGACGTCGCTTCGAGATCCTCAAGCTGTTTCACGTTGCGCGAACGGGTATCGATCGTCTCTAGCACACGCCGGCCGATGGCGATGCCCGTCGGCAGATCCTTGTCGGAATTGATGTCCCACCAAGTGAACGGGTCCATGAAGTAATCTGGAACCATGCCGACCGTGTCGCGCAGGTTCGACGGACCAAGGATCGGCAGCATCAGGTATGGACCTTCAGTGGTGCCCCATACGGCCAATGTTTGTCCGAAGTCCTCCGAGCGATAGGCAATCCCCTTGCCGTTCCCGTTGGCAACGTCGAACATCCCGCCCAATCCGATGATGGTGTTGGTCAGGAACCGCCCAATCGTGTCGCTGGCGCCTTGAATGTCGCCCTGCAGCAGATTGTTCGCCAGAATAACCGGCGTTTTCAGATTCCGAAGGAAGTTGCGAATGCTGTCCTTGATACCCCCAGGCAATTCGCCATAAAGAGCAGCGAAGGGACGGACAATAACCTTATCGAGAGCGAGGTTCACATCGAAGATGACGCGGTTCACATCCTCAAACGGATCGTTGACCTGAGTCGCCGACGCGGTACCCCCCGTGTTTTGAGGCGTGGCGCAGGATGCCAATCCAAGTGCCAGGGTGCATACCATAAAAAACTGCAGAAACCGCTGGATATTCATAATCTGACACCAATCCCCATACTCGACCAAGTTCCCTACGTCTGGGAGTGAACTTCCGAACGCTTCCCAGCTACAACGCCGATCCCTATCCTACAAGCTTCGGCACGACCGCGCTCGCCAAATGTTGATCGCAACAACCGCTCAAAAGTCCGAATTTCTCGATGCTCGCCCACTTTTGAGTAAGGTGGAAGCATAAGATTTTGTGCCTTAAGAGACTGTAAACGTTGTCTTCGTGGGAAACCCCGCGCCGAATTTCTCTCCTCAAACAGCCATACCACACGGGCCAGCCACAAACTGTGACCGCGCTCACGGCTCTCTCATTAAACCCTCCGGTAGCACAGCATTTGCTTATCAGCCAAAGAGATAAGCATCTGGTAAATCGGAATCTTCCCGGGTGTTGCATTTTTGCCGCGTTTCGGCGAAGCCTGCCGATCAACAAACGATTTGGGGGTTATGACCGATATGAGCCAGGATCCTACTTTGACAGATATTGACGCGGCCTTGATCGCCGGGTGCACCTTGCGCGTCGCGCCCGAATGGATCGACGCCAACGGGCACATGAACGTCGCATACTATGTTCAGGCTTTCGATCAGGCGACGGACTATTTTCTGGAGCGGATCAATCTGGGCTGGTCGTATCTTGAGAGAGACAACGGTTCGACCTTCACGGCGGAAATGAACGTGTCCTACATCAGTGAGGTTCATTTGGATGCACCCCTGGCCTTCACGACCCAGTTGATTGGTTTCGACGACAAGCGTGTTCATTACTTCCACCAAATGTTTCACGCGGAAGAGGGGTTCCTTGCGGCGACGAACGAGTGCCTAAGTCTTCATGTGGATATGGCGTCCAGAAAGGTCGCGCCGATTCCGTCGGCACAAGTTGCATTGCTAAAGGAAATTCAAGAAAGCCAGGCACATCTGCCCGCGCCGAGCAGATTAGGCAGGGTCATGAAGACTAAACAAAAATAATGTACGTTGTGTCGACAAGCTGCGTGCTGGCCGACAGTGATGTCCCTATTCTTGGTACTAATTGCCCCTCGGTTGTTACTATCGTGGCACTTTGACGATTGAAGGTGGATCAAAAGCGTTGAGAGTGCTTGCTGTTTTCCCTAACTTACGAACGGCAGGATATGGGAATTCGGCGCGGAAGGGTTTTCGCTGCCGGGTTTGCCTATAGGGAAACGCGGAGAAAGAAGAGTGGAGTTCTCAGAGGGACTGGCGGAAGCGTTGGAGTTTGCTCAATCAGCTATGGCGCTGATGGAGCGCAATTCTGTACCTCCAACCCCGGAGAATTTTGCGATCTGGTACGCGCATGCGACAGGCCGGATGCCTGACTTGAGCAAGGAGGTCACAGCGCTTCTTGATCAACCGGACGGCATTACACCGGAACGCAATCGGGAAATCTATGAACGTTACCTCGGCGGGCCGCCGGACGACTTGATCGTTCAACAGACGGGCGCGCGAATGGAAGAGGAGATCGCCGGTCTTCTCTCGGTTATTTCTTCGGCGACGGGTGACGCGGAGAATTTCCAGACGTCGATTCAAGAAAATCTGCGCGACCTGACGAAGGACCAAGGTTTTGAAGGCATAACCAAGGTCATGAAAACCTTGGTGGACGAAGCACAGAAGATGCAGTCCTCGAATGCAGAAATGCAAAGACGGTTGGAGGCGTCCTCCAAGGAAATCGTTTCCTTGCGGGAGAATTTGGCGGAAGTGCAACGCGAAGCGCTGACCGATGGGCTGACGGGTATCGCCAATCGAAAGATGTTCGATATGACGATGGATCGCGCCATCGAAGCCGCGGCAAGAACTGGCGAGCCTTTCTGCCTGGCCATGACCGACATCGATTTCTTCAAGAAGTTCAACGATAACTATGGCCATCAGACCGGTGACCAGGTTCTGAAACTGGTTGCCAAGATTCTGGAAGGCAGTGTGCGGGAAGGCGAAACGGCTGCTCGCTATGGCGGTGAGGAGTTTGCCTTGATCCTGCCGGGATCCGAGCTCGACGAGGCGCGCGTCGTTTGTGAACGGGTTCGCGAATTGGTCAGTTCGAAACAGATTCGCAACCGCAGTACTGGGGAATCGATGGGCAATATCACTCTGTCGCTGGGGATTGCTCTGTTCAAACCGGGCGACTCGACGACCGATCTGGTCCAGCGCGCCGATGCTGGCCTGTATTTCGCCAAGCAACATGGACGTAATCAGACTGTTGTCGAAACCCAGCTCGAAGCTGAAGTCGCGGCTGGATAATACCTATTGCCGTGGCCGAGCGGCATGATTGCTATGGCCCGTCCCTGAAGGGCCGTTGCACAGTCCTTTGAACAATTCGAACCTGAGTTTTCTTCGGCAAGGGACCTTGCCGGCATGCATCTGTTTGTCGGGTTGATCCCGGGCAAAGCGTTTCCTACTGTCGCCGCAACCAATATCATAGTGGACCCGACCGGAAGCGAGGCGTCGAACATGCGTTTTGAAGGTACAGATAGCTACGTCGCGACAGAGGACCTGAACATGGCGGTCAATGCGGCCGTTACGTTGCAGCGCCCCCTGTTGGTCAAAGGCGAACCGGGAACCGGGAAAACGGTCCTGGCCCACGAAGTTGCCGAAGCCTTGGGCCGGCCGTTGCTGGAATGGCATGTCAAATCGACGACAAGGGCGCAGCAGGGTCTGTATGAATACGACGCCGTCAGCCGGCTGCGGGACAGCCAGTTGGGGGACGAGCGTGTCCATGACATTCGCAATTACATCAATCGGGGCAAGATGTGGGAAGCCTTCGAGGCCGATGTCGCGCCGGTTCTGCTGATTGATGAGATCGATAAGGCCGATATCGAATTTCCGAACGATCTATTGCTCGAATTGGATCGCATGGAGTTCTTTGTTTACGAGACGCAGGAAACCGTGAAAGCCAAGCATCGGCCCATCGTCATCATCACATCGAACAACGAGAAGGAATTGCCGGATGCGTTTCTGCGCCGTTGCTTCTTCCATTATATCAAGTTCCCCGATCGGGATGTGATGGAACAGATCGTCAATGTCCATTTCCCGGACATCAAGAGGATGCTGCTGCGGGAGGCTTTGACGGTCTTTTACGAGGTCCGTGATGTGAAAGGATTGAAAAAGCGCCCGTCGACGTCCGAGTTGTTGGACTGGATCAAACTTCTGATGGCGGAAGACATACCGGCCGAAGCATTGCGTCAGGAAGACCCAAGCCAAGCGATTCCGGTCCTTCATGGCGCGTTGTTGAAGAACGAGCAGGACGTGCATTTGTTCGAAAGATTGGCTTTCATGGCACGGCGTGAAGGTGGCCGGTAACGACCGGCATGGAGGCGAACGGCCCCCGGGAGAATTGGATCAACTCGATCAAGACCGGGCGGAATAGGAGGGGCGGCATGAGTGACAATGTATTGATTACTGTTTTCCTGAAGCATCAGCAGGACAAGAACCTGGGTGAAATCAATGCGAAGCTGGACGAGGGCGAATTCTGGGCAGATTTCCCGCCTGACGGGGTCGAAGTCGTGTCCTGGTATGTGATGATGGGCATCGGTCAGGTCGCGACATTGAGCGTGCCGCCGACCCGACTGCGTGAAGTGAATCTCGCCATCGAGAAAAAGGCATGGGGCGCATTCTCCACTGAATTCTACCCGACCTACGATTTCCGGCCGGTGCAGGAAAAATTGCGGGCGGACGCTAAGGCCAAACGCGGCGAATAGCGGCAAGCGGGTTGCATTCATCAGCATGTTTTGAAAGGGCAGCGAACGTGGCCGGTGACATATCGTTGCGTGACATCTCCACGGCGGATGCTCCGGCAATCACCGCGCTGAACAACGCGGCGGTCCCCAATGTGAATGAATTAGGGGAAGAGGCGCTGTTTGCCTTGGCGGGCTTGGCTGCGTCCGCGCGTGTTGCGGTCGGCGAAAATGGCATCCTCGGCATGATGTTGGCTTTCGGGCCGGGCGCAGCCTACGACAGCTTGAATTATCGGTGGTTCGATGACCGATACCGGGATTTTCTTTACATTGACCGGGTCGTGGTCGCAGAGGCCGCCCGCGGGCGCGGAATAGGAAAACGGCTCTATGATGATGTGGCCGCCTTTGCTGCGGGTAGAGCCGAGTGCCTTGCCTGCGAAGTGAACGAACGTCCCCCCAATCCAGGGTCATTGCGTTTTCATGAGGCACTTGGTTTCGGCATCGTCGGCCGGCAGGAGACGGAAGGCGGTGTGAAAAGCGTAGCCTTGATGGTCAAGCCGTTGCCCTGACCGTTTCATCCGCGGCGGTTGCCCCGGCAATCCGTCGAGTGACGAAAAAAAACGCTACAAGGCAGAAGTCTCGGCGCTTCGCCAAGCGTCAAGAACGCGTTCGGCGCCGGACACGCCGATCCGTTCAAAATACTCCATTATTTTCAGGTAATCTTCGGAATCCCGGTACCGTGAGACGTCCCCGGCACCGTGCAGGTGACAGAGGATATCGGAAAAAGAGTAACGGTCTATTCCGGACGCCTTGCAGGCGATGGCGAGTGCTTCCGGCCCCGAATCATACAGAATTTTAGCGAAGGTATTGTCGCCGAGTTGGGTGAATTCCCGGAACAGGGCTTCGAATCGAAGGATGTCGCCATCCTCCAATGCTTTGACCAGCACACGCGGATGCGGCCGGTACCCGGAAGCCGGATCGGCCGAACCGTTGGCCGATGCGAGGCCGACCATTTCCGAGGTAAGGGATTCGTCCTCGACCGCATGCTCGATAGCGCGATCCATATCGTCGGCGATGGCGTCGATGTCGCCAAGTTTGGATGAAAGGTAATCGCGCAGCGCCGCGCCCACCCATCCGATCATGCGCTTCGCCAAATCAGGCGGCAGGTCGGCGCGATAGGCGAGCGGGCCGCGAATTTCGTCCATCAGATACGAAGATTCCACCAGCTTATTGAAGGTGTCTTCGTTTAGCTCCGCGTTTTCGTTCTGTAGAAGCGACGTGATGACGGCCGGGTCGTTTGTATCGACCAGCGTCTCGGATACGTCGCCCGACACATGTGCGCGTTTGGAAATGGCGATTTGGTGCTGTTGTGTATGTTCCAGGATCAGGCGGATCAGGTCGACATCCTGCAACAACGGACTCTTGGTCAGGATCGGATGGGCGACTTCGATAACATCGTTCGCCAGGGCCATGAGGATGTCGTGCGGCGTATCCGTGCGTTCTGCAAGACTGTCGGCCAGGGCGCGACGGACGTTCATTTCAACCTGGTGGATGAGGTGGCGCAGAATATCATAGACGATGTTCTGTTCCGTTTCGCTCAACTTGCGGCCGGTGGACAGTACGAGGCGGCTGAGCGATTCGGCGAGCAGATTCCTGTCCCGCTTGTTCGGGCTCTTGGCGACTTCTACAAGTTCGCGCAGCGTGTATTTCGCCATCCCGCTTCCCCAGAAGATAAGGTGATTTCGGCAATGCTTCCCGCCAAACCGGCAAAGCTACCGAGTGGTCATCAACGGATGCATGCCGACCGATTCGATTGATCACAGCAATCCGCCGAATTTGGCAAATCCAGTAAAACAAATGCCGGGCGTATTGTCTGCCGGAAAAATCTAAAGTTTGCAGTTGTTTGCAGGACCAGTGCCGCGGGACTTGCGTCCCGTCAGGGGGCGGAGTACCACCGAGGTCATGTTTATCAATCTCTTCCTGGGTTTGAAACAGGCTGGACTGCCGGTCTCCTTGCGGGAGTATTTGACGCTCCTGGAAGCGCTGCAGGCGCATGTTGCCGCCTACAACGTCAATGATTTCTATTTCCTCAGCCGATCCGCACTGGTGAAGGATGAACGGTATCTTGACCGGTTCGATAAGGTGTTCGGTGAGGTATTCAAAGGCTTGGAACGCCCTGAAGGTATCGACCCTGATGCGGTTACGATACCGGAAGAATGGCTGCGGAAACTGGCGGAAAAAAACCTGACTGAGGAAGAAAAGGCGATGGTCGAAGCCCTTGGCGGGTTCGACAAGATCATGGAAACCCTCAAGGACCGGCTGCGCGAACAGCAAGGCCGGCATCAGGGGGGATCGAAATGGATCGGAACAGGCGGGACGTCGCCCTTTGGATCGCATGGCTATAATCCCGAAGGTATTCGCATAGGCGGGGACTCCACGCACCGGCGCGCCGTGAAGGTTTGGGAGAAGCGGGACTTCAAGAACCTGGATGACGGGATCGAACTGGGAACGCGCAACATCAAGGTGGCTTTGCGGCGACTTCGCCGCTTCGCGCGTGAAGGGGCGGCGACGGAGCTGGATATGGACGATACGATCCGTTCCACCGCAAATAATGCAGGATATCTTGATCTTAAAATGGTTCCGGAGCGGCACAATGCCGTCAAGGTGCTGATATTTTTCGATATCGGCGGGTCGATGGACGACCATATTCGAGTTTGCGAGGAACTTTTCTCAGCCGTCCGGACCGAGTTCAAACATTTGGAGTACTTTTACTTCCATAACTGCCTTTACGAGAGTGTATGGCGGGACAATCGGCGTCGTTGGGAAGAGAGGGTCACCACCGAGGAAGTTCTACGAACCTATCCACGTGATTATAAGGTCATTTTTGTTGGGGATGCTTCGATGAGTCCCTATGAAGTCGTCTATCCGGGCGGCAGTGTGGAACATTGGAACGAAGAGGCAGGGCGCGTGTGGATGGAGCGGGTATTGAGGACCTATCCGAACGCGGTCTGGTTGAATCCGCAACCAACCGCTTGGTGGGATCGCATGCCATCAATCAGACTGCTGAAGGAAATCATGGAAGATAGAATGTTCCCGTTAACCTTGCGTGGGTTGGACGATGCAATGCGGGAGCTGACCTGATGTCCGGGCGAGTCGCAGTTGGCCTTCTGACCATGACGGTTTTGCTGTCCGCATGCGCACGGGATGCATCCATCACGTCAAGCGATGTCTGGCACGAGGGACCGAACCAGACGGCCGTATCCGTTTGCTACAGCGCGTCTGTGTCCACTCGCGAACAGGTGTTGGCCTTGGCCGCAGATGCCTGCCCGGTCGACAAACCGGTCCCGAGATTGATCGATGAAGACTCATTTCTGAATAATTGCCCGTTATCGAAACGAATCCGGGCTACTTTCTTGTGCGTCGCACCATAGCCGACGGTACCAAACAACGAATATCACTAAACTCGAAAATTCAACGCAATAGCGCCCAATGTCAATCGGTATCAACCTTGTGACAGCTTTTGGGTGCATCATACACATCTTCACATACCGTTAAAATGCTGCAGTGGCGAAGCTCAGCCAAATCCGTTAGGCACGATGCGGGGAGGCCCGTAACTCTTTGTGTTGCGTGAGTGCCTGTCGTCGGAGTTTCGATTACACCCGGGGAGACCCGGGCAATACGGGGGTAATTTATGAACAAGTTTGCGTTTGGGCGATGCTTTGGGCTCGTCCTGGGAACGGTTGTTTCAGCGACCGCGCTCGCTTCATTCGGCGTCCAAGCGGCGACGGTCATTCACGAAGGTGAGATCCTGGATACCAATGTCAATCCGCTGGATTTCTCGATGATCTATAGAAGCAGCGACGGCTATGGCGGTGGCTGGGGCGGCGGGCGCGATATCACAGGTGATATTGCCTATACCTGGAATACCGGTGCGGACAACACGCTGAGCACAGGCGATACGGCCACATTCAACATTCAGGACACGAAGGTCTATTCGACAAACGAATATGGATACCGTTTCGACGTGACGCTGCTGAACAGCGAAGACTCGGTGCTTACTGTTGGCTCCCCTCTCGGCTACAACGCCGGCAACGGCGTGGATTTCGTGACCCATACGATCGGCGGGTCGCTGGACTTCAAGATCGAAGCCTTCTACGGCAACGGCAACCTGGCCGCCATTTGGACGGATAACATCATTTTCGACACGCTGATCGAATTCAGTCTCGTAAACGGCATCCGTGATGCTGGGGCGGGCAGTGTCGCCATGTATTTGTGGGGTGATACGCGCAGCGAGTACCAAGGTTGGTACAACAATTATCCAGGCGATGGCGGCGGCAGCTACGACTATGACTGCTCGGGCAACAGCTATGCCTGTTACAAGATCAAGAAAGCCTTCTACGGCAGCGAGAAGAACATGGTCTGGAAACTGGCCATGAACGGTTCCGTTACCCCCGTTCCTGTCCCCGGTGCGCTACCGCTTCTGGTTTCCGCGCTTGCCGGGTTTGGGTTCCTGGCGCGTCGGCGCCGTAGCGCCGCGTAAGGTTAAAGACTCCAAGATCCCTCGAGATCTTGCTTACTGAAGCCCTGCCGGTTTTGCCGGCGGGGCTTTTTTTCGCAGTAGACGGGCCTGAATTCCGGCGGCCGGTTTCGACGATCTTCGACGCCACAGCCAAGCCTTGAGCGTGCGGGCACGAAAAACCCCGCCGGATTGCTCCGGCGGGGTTTTGTCCTTGGAAGGAATGCGACAGGCGGCTCAAGGCGGCCCGTCTACCCGGCTTACCAGGTTTCCATGGCCTTCTTCAGGTTTTCGTCCAGTTTCTCAAGGAACTGGGTCGTCGTCAGCCAGGGCTGGCTCTCGCCGATCAGTAGCGCCAAGTCCTTGGTCATATGGCCCTGTTCTACCGTATCGACACAGACCTTCTCGATCGTGCTCGCGAAACGCTCGACTTCCGGGGTTTCGTCGAACTTGCCGCGATAGCTGATACCGCGTGTCCACGCGAAAATCGACGCGATTGGGTTCGTCGAGGTTTCCTTGCCTTGCTGGTGCTGCCGGAAATGGCGGGTGACGGTGCCGTGCGCAGCTTCCGCTTCGACCGTTTTGCCATCCGGGGTCATCAGAACCGATGTCATCAGGCCGAGGGATCCAAACCCTTGCGCGACGGAATCGGACTGCACGTCGCCGTCATAGTTCTTCGCAGCCCAAAGGAAATCCCCGCTGTTCTTCAAGGCAAAAGCAACCATGTCGTCGATCAGGCGGTGTTCGTACCAGATGCCGGCGGCTTTGAACTTGTCCTCGAATTCAGTCTCGTAGACTTCCTGGAAGAGATCCTTGAAACGTCCATCATAGGCTTTGAGAATGGTATTCTTGGTCGAGAGATAGACCGGGTAATGACGCATCAGCCCGTAGGTCATGCAGGCACGGGCGAAACCGCGGATCGAATCGTCCAGGTTATACATGCCCATTGCGATGCCCGGGCCTTCGAAGTGGAAAACCTGATGGCGGATGTTCTCGCCTTCCGGATCGTCCGGCGTGAAGGTGATGTGCAGCATGCCGGCTTCGGGCACCAGGAAGTCCGTCGCTTTGTACTGGTCGCCGAAAGCGTGGCGGGCGACGACGATCGGGCTGGTCCAGCTTGGGATCAGGCGCGGAACGTTCTGGCAGACGATCGGTTCGCGGAAGACGGTGCCGTCGAGGATGTTGCGGATGGTGCCGTTCGGCGACCGCCACATTTTCTTGAGGCCGAATTCTTTGACGCGGTCTTCGTCCGGCGTAATCGTCGCGCATTTCACGCCGACGCCATACTGCTTGATGGCGTTTGCCGCGTCGATCGTGATCTGATCGTCGGTCTCGTCGCGCTTTTCAATGCCGAGGTCGTAGTATTTCAAATCCACGTCCAGATACGGCAAGACGAGCTTTTGTTTGATGAAATCCCAGATGATCCGGGTCATCTCGTCTCCGTCGAGCTCGACGATCGGATTTTTCACCTTGATTTTCGACATATTCGAACTTCTCCCTCTGGCGTTCCTGCCGGATATGACCAGCGCAGCTGCATCGGGGTGCTAACCCTGACCAGTCGATTGTCCAAGTATACCCACAATCGGCTGAAAAGTCGCCGCGCCGCTTTGAAACTAGCGGAGCGGACATTAGCCAATGGCCTCGGGCTGAGCAACATTGACTATAGGTTCTGGCCACGGGAAGGTCGGCTGCGAAGATCCTTGCGGCAAATTGGCAAGTTTCGCGCTAATCTATCTGCGCCGCCCGCTCTGGGGTAAAGCGTTCGGTATCGAGATTTACTCACCCCGGATCCCTAACTGTCGGCTAATTCAGATGGCTGAGCGCGACTGCGATTTCGGCTGCCAAGCGGGCATTGTTACGGACAAGCGCGATGTTCGCTTCCAGGCTTCGGCCCTGGGTCGCCTCCAGCACCCGTTCCAGCAGGAAGGGTGTGACGTCCTTGCCCGTTATCCCCTTAGCCTCCGCCTCTTTGATCGCGGATTCGATCGCGGGGGATATTTCGAGATAGGGTAGATCGTGGCCCGCCGGAATTGGGTTTACCACCAATTGTCCGCCTTCCAGTCCCAGTTCGCCACGCAATCGATGCGCTCGGGCGATAGTGTCTGCATCGTCCATGCGCAAAGGCACGGGTAAGCCGCTCGACGCGGACCAGAAGGCCGGAAAATCATTGGTGCGCCATCCGATAACAGGCACCCCGCGGGTTTCCAAAGCTTCCAATGTCTTGGGAATATCTAGGATGGCTTTTGCGCCGGCGCAGACAACCGTGACCGGTGTTTTCGAAAATTCGTCCAGGTCGGCGGATATGTCGAAACTGAGTTCCGCACCGCGATGGACACCGCCGATCCCACCGGTCGCAAAACATGAAATGCCCGCAAGATGGGCGCAGATCATCGTTGCAGCCACGGTGGTGGAACCATCGCCCCCTGCGGCCATCACTGGCGCGAGATCCGCCCGTGACAGTTTCGCGACATCAGGGGCTTGTGCCAAATGTTCCAGGGTCAGCTGGTCCAGACCCGCCTGGATGACGCCGCCAATAACGGCAATCGTTGCCGGGACGGCCCCGGCGGCGCGCACCGTTTCTTCCACCAACAGGGCGGTTTCCAGATTTTTCGGCCATGGAAGGCCATGGGTGATGATGGTGCTTTCCAACGCGACGACGGGAATATTTCCCGCTTCGGCGGCCTGCACTTCCTTGCTCTTGGCCAAGGGTATCACGTTCGTTCCTTTTCCTCATTTGCCAGCGCTGCGCGGAGCGCAGAAGATGGATCTTTGCCGGCAATCACGGCCGCAAGGTGTCGGGATAGAAAGACATCGCCCGCGCCTGTGGCGGATGTAAATCCCGTCGGATCCGGGGCGACAGAAAATATGCCATTCGGGGAACCGTCGCAAACGGATCCCGGGCCATCCGTGACCAAGGCGCGTCGGACCCCTTGCCTCATCAACGCTCGTACTGCGTCTTCGGTATTTGGAAAGACGTGGCCGCAAAGCGCACCGGCTTCGTCGAGGTTACAATATAGAATGTCGATGCGGTCCAGGACCGATTGCAGCCGAGCGGCCCGGGCCGGCGAAACAGGGTTTGCGATCAGCCGCGGGCGTGGTTTGACGGATGCTAGCGCTTCTATAGCCGCTGTCGGCAGATTGGCTTCGACGAACCAATAATCCGCGTTCGCTACGGCTTCGATGTCAAAGGCGTCGGCCTGCAAAGCATCAAGAGCCTGGCAATCGGCAATGGCGCCGATGAGTTCCCCGGTTTCGTCTTCCAAGGCAATGTACCGGCCGGTTGGGAAAGCCTCTGAAACCAACAGATGGGAGGTCCCAACCCCAGCCCTTTTCAGGTCCGCGAGCAGCGCCGTACCATCGCGGTCCCGCCCAACGACAGAAAGCAGTTCGATCTTATGTCCCAAGGCGGCCAGCTCAACTGCAACATTCGCAGCGACGCCGCCCGTTCGGCTTCTGACAATTCCGGGCCTGTCCTTTCCGGAAAACCCCGGATCAGGTTGACCAATACAATCCCAGTGGGCGGCCCCGAAACAGGCTATGGAAGTTTGGGAAAACATGCCGGAAGCGATACATGCATTCCCGGGATTGGCAAGCGGACCGTCTTCCGCGTGGACACTTGAAACGGCGGTTTACTCCGCGGCCGTGCCGTCGTCTGCGTTGAGGTCCAAACTTGGTGCGTTGTCCCAACCTTCGATATCCGTCCCGGACTGATTCGGGGCCGTGTTGGACGGCGGACCCGCTGCCGGCGCAATATCATTCAGGGCCTCGGGATCAGCCAATAGGTCCGCAGGCTGGGGGGGCGTGTGAAATGCCATGAAAGCCGTACCGGCAATAAGCCCCAATGCAATGGCGAAAGCGAGAGCGATGCGGTTCAGGGAAAAGCGATTGCGGCCACCGGTTTGGCCCGATTTTGCCTCGACTCCAACATGAGGTTCCCCCATCCCCAAATCGGCGCGCGCGCGGCCTGTATCGATAAGCGCTTGGTTCAAAGACCTTTTTGGTCGCTGAAGATAAGGTGACGTCATGCTCAATCACGGAAAAAAAGATTTCCGCACCTTGATGGCCAGTTAAACCGATGCCCCGGCGTTCGTCGAACGCGTCCCGTGAAGTTTCTTGTCCGCACCTGGATAGTAGATGTCATGCATATAAGAATAACACTGTTACGCGAGATCACAACGACGATTTTTTCACTGCGCTTCTTTTCGATCTCATAGTGGCAACGATAGCCGGAAATGCCTTTCCCACCAAGGCGCCGGAGCGAAATTCCAACCCGGATATGCAGCACGATCATCTGCCGAATATTCGACAACTAATTGTTAAATATGCAAAAAATAGAGCGCCCCGATTTTCTGCATCGCGCCGTCAACGCCGGTTGAAATTGTGACTCGGAAATCGGCGCTTTCCGAGTGGCAGTGGCGCTGGCAAAAGCCATGGCACGCAAATGAGTTCGCTCGGTTCTTGAGGAGATTTGTTCATGTATATGCCGCAGGCGTTCGAGGAGAAGGATCCCGACTTGGTCTTCGGTCTGATGTCCTCACTGGGGGTGGCAACGGTCGTTTCGAACGGTCCTGACGGCATGATCGCCAGCCACGTACCCGTGGAAATCGACCGCCAAGGCGGGGCGCAAGGTATCATTCTGTGCCATTTCGCCAAACCGAACCCACAGCCGGCTTTGATTGCCGAGGGGAGGGAGGTTCTGTTCATCTTTCAGGGGCCGCTCGCCTATGTCACACCGTCCTGGTACGCGACAAAGGCGGAAACCGGAAAAGTCGTGCCGACATTGAATTTTGCCGTGGTTCACGCTTACGGCATGGGGCGGACCGTCGAGGATCCTATCGCGGTTCTACGTCACCTAACGGCGTTGACCGACCGTTTCGAGGCTGACTTCCCCGAACCGTGGAAAGTGTCGGACGCACCGGATGAATTTATCGACCGTCTGATGAAGGGCATTACGGTTGTCGAAGTGGCCCTGACCCGTCTGGAAGGAAAATGGAAATTGTCCCAGAACCGCCCGATGGCCGATCGACAAGGTGTCGCGGACGGGTACCGGGACGGGGGCCGGTCGGACATGCAGGCGCTGATGGAGGAATTCGCCCTAGGCGGACGGCAAGGCTAGGATCGGCCCGTTGGCGGTTTCTTGTTCCACACCTTGAACGAAAGCCAGTGTTGCGCCGAAAAGGGTTGGGGCCGGCACGACAAGCCCGGCCTTGCCCCAATGGGCGGCAATGCCCGCTTCCCCCAACAGCCTTTCCGTTTCGGCGAGGTCGTCGACCAGGACACGGAATGCCGCCAGATGCGGCCCGTTTGGCGTGTCGACGCGCTCCAAGGCAGCGGGGCCAAACCAATCCTTGTAGGCCTCCGGCGTCATTGCCGATAGCCACCCCCGTGCGGTTTCCGCCCGGAGGATTCCGTCTTCAAGTGCGACGCTGTCGGGTTGTTGCAGGCCCTCGAACAGGAATTGCAGCTCGCCAGGGTTCTCCGCAATCAAAACCACTTCCCCGATGGCCCACGCACCGTTCCGATGTTTCTGGAAATGCGGCTTCCAGAAATATTGCGGCGCATGTTGCTGGCAGACGAAAAAGGCCGCATCCGGGCATTCCGGGCGATGCACGAAAGACAGTGAAAAGCCCACGGTGACGGTCGACCCATCCGGCAGGGTGGCTTTACGTTCGAAGTCGAACCGGTCGAAATCGGAAAGGCCGGCTTCGGCAAACTCTTTCCGGTCCGCTTCGGCGTCACCGCTTTCGAAGACCAGCATCCCGAAACCTTCGCGGTTTTGCAGATACCGGTCGATAAAGCCGCCGAAATTGAAGGCCCCATCACGTTCCGGCAACAGCTTTTCCGGATGGGCGACCTCGATGATTTCCAGAAAGCTCCCCTCGACCTGAACCAGCCGATTGTCGGTGCCCCAATCGTGGCTGGCCCTGGGCGTCAAAGTGAATCCCAAGCGTTCATAGACCTCTGCCGCTGCATCGAGGTTCCGGACACAGAGCACGAGATGGTCGATGCCTCGACCGGGGCGGGGAGCGTTTCGCGGCATTGAAATCAGAAATTCTGTTTGAAGAAATCGACGGTGCGGTCGAGGGCAAGTGTCGCCGACGCTTTGTCGTAGGACCCACGCATGTCGCAATTGAAGCCGTGATCCGCGTCATACATCAGGACAGGCAGGTCGGGATGGTTATCCCGTACTGCCTGGACGTGCTCCGGCGTGATATGCGCGTCGCGTTCACCGAAATGCAGCATCGTCGGACATTTCGGGGTATCTTCGGCCTTGGTGTGTATGCCGCCGCCATAGTAGCAGACGGCCGCGTTCAATCCGTCAAGTGACGTTGCCGAAATCCAGGAAATGTACCCACCCCAGCAGTATCCGACGATGCCCTTTCCGCCTGCCGGCAGCGCGCCAATCGACGCAGCAACGTCGAGAAGGGCGGGGGCATCCGGGCTGGCGGCCTTCAGTTCACGTCCGCGGGCCACATCATCAGCCGAATAACCCAGTTCAACATTCCGTTCGATACGGTCGAAAAGGGCCGGCGCGATGCAATTGAAACCTTTCTCCGCAAACCGGTCACAGACGGACCGGATATGCTCGTTGACACCGAAAATCTCCTGGACGACGACCAAGCCACCCTGGGATACGCCGTTGGCGTCCGCCTTGTAGGCTGAAAACTCATGCCCGTCCGACGCTTTGAGCGTAATGAACTGACCCATTCTTAGGTTCCTCCGATGTCCCCCGTTTTTGATTGGCCGATACCCTAGACTGAACCTGGATCGTGTCCAGTTCTCAATAGGTAACAAGTCCGGTGACGGCCAGGGCGCGATTGCGCCGCGCGGACTTTAGCCGATTCGCGGGTTTGCCGGTGAGGGGAAAAACGGGGTTTAAACGTTGAAGCGGAAGTTGAAGATATCGCCGTCCTTGGCGATGTAGTCGCGCCCTTCCAGACGCACCTTGCCCGCTTCCTTGGCCCCGGCCTCGCCACCATGCGCGATGTAGTCGTCACATGCGATGGTTTCGGCGGCGATGAAACCGCGCTCGAAATCGGTATGGATCTCACCAGCTGCCTGGGGGGCGGAAGATCCGGCCTTCACGGTCCAGGCGCGTGCTTCCTTCGGTCCGATCGTGAAGAAGGTGATCTGCTCCAACAGTGCGTATCCGGCACGGATGACCTGTGTCAGACCTGTTTCCTCAAGGCCGATACTCTCCAGAAATTCGGCCTTTTCCTCGGGCGATCCAAGCTGCGCGATTTCGGCCTCGATAGCGGCGGAGATGACGACGGTTTGCGCCCCTTCGGCGGCGGCCTTGGCCGCAACGTTTTCCGTATGCTGGTTGCCCGTCGCCGCGTCATCTTCGCTGACATTGCAAACATAGAGAACCGGCTTCGCCGTCAGAAGCTGAAAGCTGCGGTAAATCGGCCCCTGTTCCTTCGAGATGTCGGCAATGCGTGCCGGCTTGCCGTCACGCAACACGTCGAGCACGGCGGTGATGACCTCAACCTCGGCCTTGGCCTGTTTGTCGCCGCCTTTTGCACGTTTTTCCCGGTCGTTCAGGCGTTTTTCCATCGCCTCCATATCGGCAATCATCAATTCGGTCTCGACCGTTTCCGCATCCCGGATCGGATCGACACTGCCTTCGACATGGGTGATGTCGTCGCTTTCAAAGCAGCGCAAGACATGGACGATGGCGTCGACGCTGCGAATGTTGCCCAGAAACTGGTTGCCGAGACCCTCGCCCTTGGACGCGCCCTTTACCAGACCGGCGATGTCGACGAATTCAAGCTGGGTGGGAATGATTTTCCCGGATTTCGCCAGTTTCGCGAGGGTTTCCAAGCGTGGGTCGGGCACGGCAACGCGGCCCACATTCGGCTCGATCGTGCAGAAAGGATAGTTGGCCGACTCGGCGGCCTGAGTCGCGGTCAGCGCGTTGAACAGGGTCGACTTGCCGACGTTTGGAAGCCCGACTATGCCGCAATTGAATCCCATCGGGACTACTCCTCAATCCTTGTTCTTCCGGCCCAGCCCGACCTTGGCCATCGCCTGTGCCAGGGCTGAATCAATCCGGTTCTTTTCCTTTTCGCCGGCAGCGACCGGCGGAGCGTCAGTTTTGCCTTCGGCGCTTGCCGGCTTGGTGCCGGGGGCGCCGGCAGATCCGTCCGGACCGGTTTGCCGCGGCGGTCTCAGTATCAACGAGACCTTCGACATGAAGTCCGAATATCCGCGCTCCACCAAGGTGGGGAAGGCATCGGCCATGGCGTCGATCAATTTCTCCGTCGCCGGCCACTCGGCCTTCGAGAAATCGCCGAGGACATGGCCATGAACCTTCGCCTTGTCCCCCGGATGGCCAATACCGATCCGAACGCGCCAATAGTCTTTGCCGAGGTCCTTCGCAAGATGGGCGTCGATGCTGCGCAAGCCGTTATGGCCGGCATGGCCGCCGCCTTGTTTTACCTTCAGCTTTGCCGCGGCCAGGTCCAATTCGTCATAGAAGACCCAGATATCCTCCGCGGAGATCTTGAAGAAACGGGCCGCTTCGCCGACGGCCTTGCCGCTTTCGTTCATGAAGGTCATCGGTTTCAGGACCAACACTTTCCGGCCGCCGATCTGGCCTTCGGAAACCTGTCCCTGAAACCGTGCGCGCCACGGACCAAACGAATGGCGGCGGACGATCTCGTCCACCGCCATGAAGCCGACATTGTGCCGGTTTCGTTCGTATTTCGGTCCCGGATTGCCGAGTCCGACGATAAGCAGCATGAGAGGGGGTTACTCCTCGGACTCCTCGTCCGCGGAGCCTTCTTCTTCCGAAGTTTCCTCTGCGCCTTCGCCCTCTTCTGCTTCTTCGTCTTCAACCGGCTCGGCGATGGTCGCGGCCTGCAGGTTGGCGATGACGAAGTCACGGTCGGTGATGGTCGGCTCTACACCGTCCGGCAGTGTGATGTTGGAGATACGAATGGTATCGCCGATCTGCAAGCCGGTCAGATCCGCAACGAATTCTTCCGGAATGTCGTTGGCCGAGCAATTCACTTCGACTTCGTGGCGGTTGATGGCGAGCTGGCCGCCTTCGTTCAGAGCGGGGCAATCGTCTTCGTTCGCGAAAACGACAGGGATGGCAACGCTGATCCGGGTGTTGCGGCCGATGCGCAGGAAATCCACATGCAACGGAGCATCCGTCACCGGGTGGAACTGAACATCACGCGGCAGGGCGCGTTCGTTTTTGCCGCCTTCGACGTCGATCGCATAAATCGTGTTGAAAAAGTGGCCTTCAATCAGGCCCTTCATGATCACACGGGGATCAATCGAGATCGACAGGGGATCTTTGTTTTCACCGTAAACGACGCAGGGCACGAGCCCTTCGCGACGGACGGCCCGGGCTGCCCCCTTACCGGCCCGGTCCCGCGGTTTTGCGGGAATCGTATGCGCATCAGCCATGTTAAACTCCTTCAAGCGTTGGCTATCCAATGCGGATGAACCCACCGACCTCCAGGGGTGCCGGGGGCGCTCGTATCACATCAGTATGTGAAAGCGGCGCTTCTTTATGCCGGGCGCGGCGCGAAGTCAAACCCGGAATTGGCGGAAAGCACCGCGCAGTAAGGCATTCCCGGTTGAGGGAGCCTAGTCGAAAAGACTGGAAACGGAACGTTCTTCGCTGATGCGGTGGATAGCTTCGGCCAACAGCGGCGCGATTGAGACCTGCCGGACGGTGTCGCTGACCCGGACGGCCTCGGTTGCCATGATACTGTCGGTGACCACCAGCGAACTCATCGGCGAAGCTGAAACACGCGCGACAGCGCCGCCGGACAGCACGCCATGGGTCACATAGGCCTGTACGGAATTCGCACCCGCGTCCATCAAGGCGACAGCGGCATTGCACAGCGTTCCCGCGCTATCGACGATATCGTCGATTAGGACGCAGTCCTTGCCCTTCGCGTCACCGATAATGTGCATGACTTCCGACACGCCCGCCCGTTCGCGGCGTTTGTCGATAATCGCCAGTTCGGCGTCCAGGCGCTTCGCCAGCGCCCGTGCCCGAACAACGCCGCCGACATCCGGGGAAACGACGACGGTGTTGCCGTTTTCCAGATTACCGGAGAGGTCCGTATGCAGAACCGGCAAGGCGAAAAGGTTGTCGGTGGGGACGTCGAAGAAACCCTGAATCTGGCCAGCATGAAGATCGATGGTCAGAACACGGTTGGCGCCTGCCGTTTCGATCAGATTGGCAACCAATTTCGCGGAAATCGGCGTCCGCGGTCCGGTCTTCCGATCCTGGCGCGCATATCCGAAATAGGGGATGACCGCTGTGATCCGCCGTGCCGAAGCCCGGCGCAGCGCGTCGATCATGATCAACAGTTCCATCAGGTTGTCGTTGCAGGGGTAATTCGTCGATTGAATGACGAATACATCCTCGCCGCGCACATTCTCCTGAATCTCGACGAAAATCTCCATGTCGGAGAATCGGCGGATCGCCGCCTTCGTGAGAGGAACCTGCAAATAAGCTGAAATGGCCTCGGCAAGCGGCCTGTTGGAGTTGCCGGAAAGAATTTTCATGGTGCCGTCAGAGCCCGTGACCAATCAGTCTGTGACGTTGAACTTGTGACCTTTCCGGAAATCGCGTCAGGCATATCTTTTTATCGTGTTCCGTTTTGCCGTCAGTGTCTTCCGAAGACCGGATCCCGCCGCAGTGCGCGTCGCACACTCCTTCGGCCCGGACGTTCTATAACAAGGCCTTTCCGGACTGTAAACGACTGAGGGAGGGTCCACCGAAAACAGACGGTATTCTGTTGCCGTTCCCCCAAATATTTCGGCAAGGATCTTCTCAGGCGCCCTGTTTGTAAGCCGTCTGAACCTCTTGCAGGGCATCGACCAATCCGAGAACGGCGTCATAGGCAAGTCCTCGCCAGGGGCCGTCCAACATTCCTTTCTGTATGGCGCTTTCCTGGACAAGACGGCCGACCTGCCTTCCGTCCGGAGCATCTATGGACCAGGCAAGGGTCAACAGGTCGTTGTCTCCGTCGATGGGGGATAGGGAAACTTCAGCGTTGAGGACAAGGTCCGGAACATCGCTATCGTTCGCCATCGATATCCCCGCGCGGGAGAATATCGCCGTTGCCGCGCGGGACAGGTCTTCCGCGCCATTGCCCGGCGCCCCCGAAATCTTGCCGATCGCCAGTCTGGCCGTACGCTCGACGGTCGGACCGGTGGAGCGTGGGTTCAATGTCTTGTGCAGGCGGCTGGCGACATATCCGATCATTTCCCGCAGGCTTTTCGTTCGCCCGATCAGCAAGGCATCCAGTTGTGCGGGCGTCGGTGCCCGTGCGATGACCGTATCGCGCTGAACGCCGTCAGGGTCAAAAAGATCCCAACGAATCAAAATGATTCCGTCTCGGGTGATGACGTTTGGGCTTAGGAAATGGGCGTTCCGCAGCGCGTCGCTGGTGGTGGCAACCGTTCCCAAATCCCGAAGTTTGTCGGCCAGGACTTCGCTCAATGCCGCGCCATGTTCCGCCGGCAATCCGGCGACCGGCAAAACACGGATGCCGCTGGTGATGGTGGCGCGTGCCAGGGTCGTGCGCGCCTTTGTGTCCGCGTCCTGCCGGAACGGCTGTGGAACCGGACCGCAGGCCGAAAGGATCATCAATGTCACGACGGCCGCCAAGGCGCTGCGCCACGTCAGGGGCCAGAACCGCATGTCAGCCCCCGGGCATGCCAAGCATGATGCAGCCGACCAGCATGGCCAGCGTTGTCAGAGCCATCAGTTGGATCAGCCAGGGCATCCTTATCGGTGTCCGTTGCGGTTATTCGCCAAGGAACAGCTCCAACCCCGCCGTCGAGAGCGATTCCGCCCCAGTCTCCGTCACGATGGACGTCCGCCCGAGGCATTGGGCGATCCCGGCATCGGAGTTGAAGATGATGATATGGATGAAAAAGACCATGCCGGGGCGCATTTCAACCGGATTTCCATGATAGAGCATCGGCCAGTCCATCCAGTTAGGCGCGAAGGTCGTGCCCAGGGAATAGCCGCAGGCGTTCATTCGGTGGTCCGCGAGACCGGCGGCGTCCAGAACTTTCGCATGGGCGTCGAAGACATCGCCCGCCGTATGTCCTGGGGTCAGGGCTTCCTCACAAGCCAGCAATGCGTCATGCGCCGCCTTGTGGTATTCGACATGCAGGGGATCGGCCTTGCCGATAGGCAGGGTCCGGAACATTGCGGCATGGTAGTGGCGATACGTCCCAGCGAATTCCAGGTTCAATTGATCCACATCGTCCAACACGCGCCGGCCGGACTTGTAGCGGCATAGCAGGGCATCGTGGCCCGACCCGATGATGAATTCATTGCCCGGATAGTCACCGCCGCCGGCAAAGACGGCCGCCTGCATGGCAGCCAGTATTTCGCCTTCATCCGCACCGGGACGCGCCAGTCTTTGGGCTTCCGCCAAGGCATGATCACCCAGTTCGCCGGCTTTGCGGACATAGGCCAACTCCGCCGGGCTTTTGATCAGGCGCAATCGGCTGACCAATGTCGAAGCGTCGGAAAGCGTTACAAACCCGTCCAAGGCCGCATCCAGTTTCTTACCGCTTGCGGCGGTCAGTCCGTAGCTTTCGTATTCGACGCCCAGATGTTTTCCGGCCAAGCCCCGCTGGTGAAGAATGTCTCGCAATTCACGGTGGGGTTCCGCGCCTTCCACATCCTTCCAGATATGGATCTCTTCGATCGTGCTTGTATGTTGCGCCTGCCTCAGGTCAGGCGCGCGCGTCAGCAGAAAGTAGTCCCCATCCGCGCCGAGATACAGGCATTGGAAATAGACATAGCCGAACGTGTCGTAACCGGTCAGATAAAACATGCTTTCCTGGCGGGTGATCAGCAGGCCGTCCAGGCTTTGCTCCTGCATCGCGGCGCAGGCCGCCGCGCGACGTCCGGCCAGTTCCTGTTCACTGAAATGAAGTGCCATCAAACGTCTCCGGTTCTGGTAGTCGCCGCCTCAATCGGCAAGCGCAATGGCCGACAGCAACCGGCCATAGTCCTTGTCGCCGTTCAGGGTCGTCCGGCGATAGCTGAAGAATTCGTCCTCTTCCGCTTTCGTGTCCCGGCCGAGCCAGCGCGCCACGGCGACACCGGCATCCGACAATTTGGACGTTACGAATCCCGGCAGGTCGAATTGGTATTTATCCGACCGTACGCCCGCTTCGAAAAAACGGTCATAGGCAGGATCAAGATCAAGAAAGGATGTGCGGAACTCTGCGCCGACCTCATAGGATGGTTGGGCGATGCAGGGACCGACCACGGCAATGATTTCGGCCCGGTCCGCACCGAGTTCCTCCATCGCGGCAATCGTCGCGTCGGTGATGCCGCCATGGGCGCCTTTCCATCCCGCGTGACAGGCCCCGATAACCCCAGCTTTCTCGTCGGCGAACAGGACGGGGGCGCAATCGGCCGTCGCGATGCCGAGCGCGACGCCCGGTGAATTGGAAACAACGCCGTCGGCCTCCGGCGCGTCCGCATGGGCCCAGGGCGAGGCGGCGCATACAGCTGTCGCGCCATGGACCTGATAGATCGTGGTCAACGCGCCTTCGGGCAGGTTCAAGGCGGCCATGGCCCGGCGTCTGTTCTCCGCGACCGCGGATTTTACATCGTCGGATCCGAACCCGATATTAAGGGACGCATAAAGGCCGGTGCTGACCCCGCCCTGACGGGTAAAAAAACCATGCCGGATGCCGCGCAGTGCGTCGAGGTCGCTGGCGGTAATCGGTCTCGGTGTCTCGTCGGTCATGCTGGCGATCTTCTGTCCGGTTTCCCTGACGGCGCTCAAAAACCCGGGGGCGGGTCCGCCGCTGCGTTGCCGCTTGCGGTCAAGGCCATCACTTTGAACAACGTGCCCATTTCCTTGGGATCGATCAACCGCTGGACGCCGGTTTTGATTACCGTCGCCTGCGCCGGCGTTGCCCGCGCCAGAAGTGCATCCCGGCGCTGCAGCGCGCCCAAATCCAGCATGAAATCTCGCTGGGTGATGGGGCCGTGCGGCGCCGCCCCAGCCTCGGCGGCTGCCCGCCCTATCGCGGCGAAGTCGACATGCGCGGTCAGGTCAACTTCCCCGATATTGTCCAGGATGGGCGCATATTCATGGTTCTTCACCGCTTGCAGCGTGTCCCCGGTCGCACTGTCACGATGGCCGTAGTCGATGATCAGAGCGGCGATACCGGATTTCAGCCGTTCCGCGATTTCCGTCGTCACGGCGAGGGTGGGTGGTGAGACCTCGGCAACCGCGCCAATTTCCGCGTGTTGGCGGACGTCATCAGCAAGCAGGTTCTCGATCGGGCTGGCACCCGGCGCCAGTCCGAAGGCTGGGCGATCGTCGTTGTGGTCCCAGACGACAAGTTTCTCGCGCCATCCATGGTCGGTGCGGACAAGTTGATGGATCGGCAGGGCGTCCAGAAATTCATTGGCGACCAGTAGCAACTGCCCGTCCGGAACGTCTGCCAGACTGTCGTGCCAACTGACTTGCGCGTGCGCGGCAAGTGCCGTCCTCTGTGCTTGGCGCAGAGTGGGACTTGTCTCCACCATATGGACGGTAATGGCGTCCAAAAAACCCGGCATGCGGGATGCGGCCCGCAACATGTCGGCCATCAGGGTTCCCCGTCCGGGCCCCAGTTCGACGAGCCGGACGCCGGATGCCGCCCCGTGCAGGCGCCACATCTCCGCCATCCACAATCCGATCAATTCGCCGAAGACTTGGCTTATTTCCGGCGCAGTCGTGAAATCGCCCGCGACGCCGAGCGGATCGCGCGTGCGGTAATAACCGTATTGCGGATGGCCAAGGGCCTCGGCCATGAAATCCGCGACGGTGAGGGGGCCGTTCAGCGCGATACGCCGTTTCAGATATTCTTCGAGCGGCGTCATTTCGCGGTTTGGGCCACCGATTGCCGCGTCAGGCCCAGGCGAAGGACATAAAGCCCGACGGCCAGCATCGGCAGGGACAGCCACTGGCCCCAGGTCGTGGCGAAGGGAAGGCTCTCAACGAAAACCTCCGGCTCCCTGAAGAACTCGCTGATCATCCGCGCGACGGCATAGCCGATCAGGAATACGCCGGTGACGATACCGGGCCTATAGAGGGCTTGTGTCCCATGCGCCACAACCGCGAGTGTCAGGTACAGAAGCAATCCTTCCAGACCGGCTTCATACAGTTGGCTGGGATGTCGGGGTACCTGCAGCGCGTCGGTATTGAAGATAATGGCCCAAGGTACATCCGCCGGGCGGCCGAAATGCTCCTGATTGATGAAATTAGCGATCCGCCCGAAGAAAATGCCGATCGGGGCGGCCAAGGCGATCAAGTCCGTAAAGGCAAGGAAGGGGATTGCGCGTCGCCTGGTATAAATCACCATGGCGGCGATCACGCCCAGCAATCCGCCATGGAAGGCCATGCCGCCTTGCCAGACCATGAAAATCTCGAGCGGGTGCTGCAGGAAATATCCCGGATGATAGAAGATCACTTGTCCTAGCCGGCCACCCAAGATAATGCCGGCGACCGCCCAAACCATGAAGTCGTCCATATCCGCTGCCGTCACGCCGGTCGGCAGGCGTTTCGCCATCGCCATGCAATAACGCCACCCGATGATGATCCCGGCCAGATAGGCCAGCGCGTACCACCGTATCGCGATGGGACCCAATTCAAGGGCGATGGGGCTGATATCGGGGAAGGGCATGCCGTATTCCGTTCGTGTCGCGCCTGAAGCGGCTTACCGATACGGGTCGTCGGTGGCCAGGAAATCCTTGATGTAGCCGGCGACACCGTCCTCCAGGCTCATCACATTGGCGTCATAGCCGGCACCGCGAACCCGTGTCATGTCCGCTTCCGTGAAATATTGGTAATGGCGGCGGATCGCTTCCGGCGTATCGATGAAGTCAATCTTCGCTTCCTTGTCCATCGCGGCGAAAGCGGCGAGAGCCAGATCCTTGAAACTGCGCGCCTTGCCGGTACCGCAATTGTAGACGCCGCTTTCCGGACGGTCGCGCAGCAGCCAGATCATCAGCTTCACGCAGTCATCGACATGGACGAAGTCGCGCAGCTGCCCGCCGTCCCCATAGTCGGGGTGATGAGACTTGAACAACTTGACCTGCCCGGTGTCGCGGATCTGTTCGAACAATTGGTGGGCGACGGACCGCTGACCGCCTTTGTGATATTCGTTCGGGCCATAAACATTGAAGAACTTCAACCCGGCCCAGAAGGGCGGCGCGTTGCCCGCGGCAGATTCGGCGATGGCGAAATCGTCGAACAGTTTCTTGGACCAGCCATAGGGATTCAAAGGCCTGAGCGCGGCCAGGGCTGTGGGATCGTTGTCGTCGGCGAAGCCCTGCGATCCGTCCCCATAGGTGGCGGCGGATGAGGCGTAGATGAATGGGCAATCGGCGTCGATACAGAACCGCCAGAGGGACTGACTCAAGGTCAGGTTTGTGCGCATGATCAGGTCGACATCTGTTTCCGTCGTCGCGGAAATCGCGCCCATATGGAACACGGCTTCGATCGCCGTGCCGCACTGATCCAAGAACAAAGGCAGTTCCGTGGGATCGACAACCTCGTGCACCGGATGCTTGGCCAGGTTCTTCCATTTGGCGTCATGGCCGAACATGTCGCAGACGGCGACTGGGTCAAGACCCGCACCGGCCAAGCCTGCGACCAAATTCGACCCGATGAAACCCGCGCCACCCGTTACCAAGATCATTGTGCCGGCCCCGATTGTCCGCAATGCCAAAAATGTCCCTCAGAACGGTGCCGTTATACGGGCCGTTGCCCAACCCGGCAACGCGGATACCAGATTTTGCGTTGAGAGTTGCGTTACAGCCCTTCCGGCAGGAACTGTGACGTGGCGTATAGCAGAACGAGGGTCATTGTCAGGGCGGCGGCGACGGTTTGAACGGTGATCGAAGCTGCCATCAGGTCGGCGTCGCCCCCCATGGCCTTGGTCATCTGATAGGAACTGACGCTTGCCGGCGGTGCGGTAAAGATGACGGCGACAAGGGCCGCCGGCCCGGAAAACCCGAGCGCCAGGGCGGCCGTCACGGTGATGGCGGGGGCGGCGATCAGTTTCAGAAAAGCGCCGATCCCCACCGGCCAACCCGCCGATTTCAACGCCCGCAAGCGCAAACCCGCCCCGACGCTGAGCAACGCCATCGGCAGGGCCGCCTTCCCGATGACGCCTGTCGTGTCCCAAAGCGCGTCAGGCAAAGGAAGGCCGAGCAAATTAATGATGGCTCCGGCCAAGGTGGAAAGGATCAACGGGTTGGTGATGACGCTGCGGGCGAGGCTTGGAATCGAAGGCCGTGTCCCGGCCGCTCGTCCGTTCATGCCCGCCAAGGCGATCACACCCAATGTGTTGATCAAGGGGGCGACGATGGCGACGGCGATCGCCGCGAAGGCATAACCGGCTGCACCCAATAGCGATGCGCTGGCGGCAAGGCCGACATAGGCATTCATTCGGAAGGCGCTTTGATAGACCGCGACGAATGAGCGGTCCGGCAGGCCAATCATCGGTTTGCACAACCAGGCCAGCAGCGCCGTTGCCAAGGTAGAGACGACCAGAACGATTGCCATATTCACCGTGTCCGGCCCGCTGAGATCCGCCTGGCCTGTCACGGAGAAGAGCAGGCAGGGGAACAGCACCCAGAAAATCGCCTTGTCCAGCCCGTCCCAGAAGGTTTGCGCGAGGAACCCGCTGCGCCGAAGGGCGGAGCCCAACACCACGACGGCGAAGATCGGGAAAATTGCGGATAGGATGGGCGCTAGCAGAGCTGTCATTTGACTTTTGCTGTTACTTGTAGCGATTGCTGACGATGGACAGGCAGTCAAAGACATTAACCCGGAACGGGAGGGGAAGGCGATGGCGGAAGGTGGGAATAACGCTGGACCGGGGGAAATAGAGTATTTCTATTCGATCCGATCCTCATACACCTATCTGGGCGCGCAGCGGCTTTACGAATTGGCCCGCAGATACGGACGTCGTGTCGTGCACCGGCCCGTCCTGTTATCCATCGTTGTTCCCGCCGCCGGTGGGATACCGTTCGAAAAGCGATCGAAGGCCTGGTGGCGGATGCAGGAAATGGACATGGCGCGCTGGGGTGACTATCTCGACATTCCGATCAATCCCGACCCGGTTCATCACTATGGGACGATGGAACTGCCGTCGGGTCTCGTTACTGCGGCGCAGAAAATCGCGGAAGAGGGCGGGGCCGGCGATGTCGATGGTTTGAGTTTCGAGCTGCTGGCGGCGTTGTGGCGGGACGATACGGATATATCCGACCCCGCCGTTACCGACCCCCTGTGTGAGCGATGCGGATTCGATGCGGCGGACCTGCGCGCCAAGGCGCTTTCCGCGGAAAGCCAGGCGGCGGTTAAAGACAATTCCGAGGAAATGGTGACGCGCGGCTACATCGGTGCGCCGACCTATGTCGTGGATGGGGATGCTTTCTACGGACAGGATCGGTTGATCTTCGTGGAACGCGCTTTGGCAAAACCCTAACGGCGTTACCCGACACCGGGGCAGTAAGCTATATTCCCCATACCCAATAATGATGATGACTGTCAGCGATCGGGAAAGGGGACCGCCACGGGCTCCTTCACGGCAGCCCGCCTTTCGCGCCAACCGAGAACAACCGCGCCGGCCAGGATCAGGGCTGCGCCGGCAAGGGTCGAAACCGACGGCACTTCACCAAAGAACAACACACCATACAGGGCTGCATAGAGAAGCGTCGTATACATGAATGGTGCGACGTAATTCGCCTCACCTAAACGCATGCCGCGCACGAAGAAGGACTGGGCCGTCACCATGATCATGCCGATGGCGACCAGCATCGTCCATTGTGAAGCGCTTATCGGTTCCCAGAAAGCATAGGCGGCGCATCCGGAAACGACGGTGCCGATAAAGTTATTGATGAGCAGGATGCGCAACAGCGGCTCGGTACCGGACAGTCTTTTTATCAAGGTCATTTCGGCGCCCATGAACATTGCGGCCATCAGGGCGATCAAGGCGCTGGGTTGAAAGGCATCGGTGCCGGGCTGGGTCAGGATAAGGACACCGGTGAAGGCGACCGCGGCCGCGCCCCAGCGCCAAGGGCCCGCCCGTTCCCCCAGAAACAGGATGGCCAGAATCATGGTGAAAAAGGGACTGAGGAAACTGATCGCTGTCGCCTCGGCAAGCGGCATCAGGGCGACGGCGGCGAACATGCCGGACACGCCTGCCCATCCAAAAACGGAACGTGAGACATGCAGAGCCCATTTCGTCTTCGTAAAGGATGGCCGCCTGATCAAACCGATGGGCAAAAGCGTAAGAAAGCCAAACAGGAAGCGCCCGAAGGAAACCTGCAACGGGTGCAGTCCTTCGCCACCCTCCGGGCCTAGCTGCTTGGCAAGCGCGGACGTGGCGGCAATGAAGCCGCAGGACAGGATGATGAAGAGCGCACCCTTTAAATTGTTCGTCATCGATGCGCTTTACAGGGGTTCCAGACTGAAATCCAGCGGGATGGAATGTCCGTGCGCGAAAGGCAGTGACGGGTCAGGCTTGATCGGCTTCCAGTGCTTCGATCATCGCGGCCAGGGCCAGAATGCGCTTGGCATTCTCTACATGCAGATTTTCGACAAGCTTGCCATCCAGCAGGACAACGCCCTTGCCGGCGGCAGATGCGGAGTCAAAGGCTTCGATGATTTTGGTAGAGTGCTCTATCTCTTCCGCCGTCGGACCAAAGACGGCGTTGGCGGCAGCAATCGTCTTGGGATGGATCAGGGTCTTGCCGTCGAAACCGAGTTCCAAACCCTGTTTGCAGGACGCTTCGAAACCGGCATCGTCGGATAGATCCAGATGGACGCCGTCCAGCACGGCAAGGCCGAAGGCACGCGCCACCAGCACCGCAATGTTCAGGCTGGCCATGAAGGGCAGGCGTTCCGGTGTGTGCAGACAATGCAGATCCTTGGCCAGATCCGACGTGCCCATCACGAAGCCGCCGAGACGCGGTGAGGAGCCGCCGATTTCCTCGGCATGCAACACCCCCAGCGGGGTTTCGATCATGCACCAGATGGCCAGATCAACCGGTCCGCCATTGTCATCGAGTATTTTCTGCGCGGCCAGGACCGTTTCCGCGCTTTCGACCTTGGGCAGCAGAATGCCGTCCGCGCCGGCGGTCGCCATGGCGGCCAGGTCGTCGGCCCCCCAGGCGGTGTCCAGGGCATTCACACGAACAAGGATTTCCCGTTTGCCATAACCGCCTTGGGCCAGTGCTTCTTGGATGTTGGTGCGGGCCTGTTCCTTCGCATCCGGCGCGACAGCATCTTCAAGGTCCAGGATCAGGGCGTCGGCGGGAAGCGAACGGCCTTTCTCCATCGCGCGGGTATTCGACCCCGGCATATAAAGAACAGAGCGGCGGGGACGGGATGTGGCGACCATTGTCTATGTCCGTTCGAATTGGTTCCAGCAAGGCCGGCGCAGGATACCGGGCGGCGGTGAATTGACAAGTTCGGCCGGCCGATCCGCCCGGGAAGGTGGGCGCTTGCCAGTCCTGCAGGGGCCGTGTATCGCGATGGGCATGAACGTTATCTCGATCCAATCCCATGTCAGCTTCGGACATGTCGGAAACTCGGCGGCGGTCTTTCCCTTGCAACGGCAGGGGGTCACCGTTTGGCCGGTCCATACGGTGCTGTTTTCAAACCATACCGGTTATGAGGGATGGCGCGGGCCGGCATTGTCGCCGGAAACCGTCCGGGACGTTCTGCACGGCATGGAAGACCGCGGCATCTTTGCCGGCTGCGATGGCATTTTGACCGGCTATATCGGCAATCCCGACCTGGGATCGGTGGTGGCCGAGCTGGTCGACCGTGTGCGGGAAGCCAATCCCAAGGCTGTCTATTGCTGCGATCCGGTGATGGGGGATGAGGGGCGCGGGTTCTATGTTTCGGACGGCGTGGCCGGTTTCATGCGGGAAACGGCCCTGCCGCGCGCAGAGATTCTGACGCCAAACAAATTCGAACTGCAGGCGATGAGCCCGTTCGACGGGGATAGCTTGCCGGAGTTGATCGCCGCGGCGCGCCGGCTGTGCACGAAGGGGCCCCGGCTGGTTCTGGTGACCAGTTTGGAACGCAAGGATGGCCCTGCCGATGCGGTTGAGATGTTGTTGGTGTCGCGTGACCAGGCTTGGTTGGCCGAAACGCCGCGCCTGTCCTTCCCGATCAACCCGAACGGTGCCGGCGATATGACCGCGGCTCTGTTCCTGGCCGCCATATTGAAGAAGGGCGATCCGGGGGCCGCCCTGGGCGACACGATCTCTTCGGTCTATGCCGTGTTGGATAAAACACGGGAACTCGGCCGGCGGGAAATGGCCTTGGTCGAAGCACAAGATGAGATCGTCACACCGCCGCGGCGGTTCGATGCAAGGCTGGTGGCGGACTAGGTCCCGCCTTCGCCGGCGGCGTCATCGCGTTCGATGATCCAATCGTCCAAACCGGCCCGCACCCGCATGAACACCTCGTCCCAATCCCCAGGTCTGGTTTGCCGGAACAAACGCATGCTGGGATACCAGGGACTGTCCTGACGGTGCAATTGCCACCGCCAATCGGATGCGAAAGGCAACATCACCCAAACCGGTTTTCCCATCGCGCCGGCCAGATGCGCGACCGATGTATCCACGGTCACGACCACGTCCAGATCCTGGAGGAGGGAGGCCGTATCCGCGAAGTTACGGATTGCCGGACTCAGGTCCTGGATAACGGCGCCCAGCGACAGGTCGCGGATCTCGGCCTGTGCCGGGCCGACCTGAAGGCTGTAGAACCGCGCATTCAACAGGTCGAATAGGGCGGTAAAGGCACTCAACCCCGCCGATCGGTTGGCATCATTCTTATGCGAGGGTTTTCCGGCCCAGGCGATACCGATACGCGGGCTTGTACTGTTGTCTCCGATACGCGGTCCGTCTGGCGGTGGCGACAGATACGGCTCACGCCCCGGCAGCACGCTTTCGCCCAAAGGCAGCAGGTTGGGGGCGCTCATCAGCGGCATTTGCATATCCGCCTCGACCGTTTCGTGATTTCGCGCGCGGATTTCCACGCCGCCGAACAAGGGCGAAGCCTTCAGCAGGTCTATCAATTGCGGCTGAACTTCGAAGATCAGCCGGCCCACACGGGATTTCAGAGCAGGTACATAACGGCAGAATTGCAGGCTGTCGCCCAAGCCCTGTTCGGCGTGGATCACGATGGTTTTGTCTTTTTCCGGTGTGCCGTGCCAGCGCGGTAGCCCGGCATAACGTTGCTGGGTTTCCGGCAGGTTCCAGCGTGCCTCATAGGCTTCGAAACCTTTTTCCAGATTGCCGCTCAACAATACGGTCAGCGACTGATCCCAGGCGAGATCCGGATTGTCGTAGCCGAGGAGTTCTGCGCGCCGGAAGCAGGCATCCGCCTCGGCCAAAGCGCCGAAATCGCGGGTGACGAGGCCCATATTGTAATGGATTTGCGCGGCGCCGGGGGTCAGGCTAAGCGCCTTGAGCTGCGCGCGTTTAGCATCTTCCAGGTAGTTCGCCGCGCGCAAGGCATTGCCCAGATTCGACCAGGCCGCCCCGTCGTTCGGGTTCAGCATCACGCCGCGGCGCAGGCAGGCCAATGCCGCGTCCAAACGGCCCAATCGGCGCAAAACGATGCCCAGGTTGATCCAGCCGGCGGCGGAATTGGGAAAACGGCGCACCAGGGCCTCATACCCGCGGGCCGCGCCTTCCAGGTCGCCGATCCGATGCAGTTCGATCGCCGCCATTAAGGCTTCCTGAACCGAAACCGGTCTGGCCTGCTCGGCGATCCCCGGTGCGGGGTCGGAGGCAGGGGCGGGCGAGGGCTCCGGCTCCGATGCTTCCAGCTCGCCCGGATCATCCGGGACCGTTTGTTCCGTCGGCAGACCCTCGTCGGTGGGCGCGGTATCGTCCGCGGCCTCACCCACAATATCGCCCGGTTGGAATTCCAGACCCTCGATTTCCAGGGTCAGTTCTTCTTCCTCTTCTTCCAGTTCGACGGAATCCGCTTCCCCGGTAATACCGTCCGAACCGGCCATTTCAGGTTCCGGCAAATCTTCCGCATCGGGCCAATCGTCTTCATTCGACTCGCCGGCATTTACGGAACCGTTCCCCGCCGCGCCAATATCTGTCGCGCTATTGTCTGCAGCGCTATTGTCTGCCGCGCCTTCATCCATTGCGCCGACATCTACAGCGCCGTCGATTTCTTTTTCATCCGGGGCGGAAAGGTCGGGAAGGCGCGGGCCTAGATCGTCGTCATCGTCGTCCGCACCCCAGGCCGCGAATTCGTCCACCGGTTCGGATTCCGGCTCTGCTTCAGGGTCAACCTGTTCCATTGGGACATCGTTGATATCGACCATTTCGATATCTGGGATATCCTCTTCGGCGCTGTCCTCTTCGGTACTGCCTTCTTCGGTGTCGTCCGGGGCGTTCTGTTCCACGGCGGCAAAGTCATCCGGTGCGGTAGCCTCGATTTCAGAAGCATCCTCTTCATCGGGGTCGGTTTCAGCGGTTTCCTGCTCGACGCGGCCTTCTTCCGCGGGATCGGGTTCCAATGCTTCCGGCCCCTTGGCATCAGCTGCCGCCGGTTCCGCGGGGGCTGGTTCCGCCTCGTCGTCAAAGGCGATATCCAGGCCTTCATCCAATTCGGTGAGGTTCAGCGGTTCAGCGTTTTCCGGCGTGTCGTTCGAAACCTCTTCCGCGGGGGCGTCAGCCTCGTCTGCCAATTCAATTTCGGCGGGATCGCTGTCGGACGCTGCTTCGACTGTCTTTGCCGGGTCGGCATCGACGGCGGCGGCGTCGACGTTTTCCCCGTCGCCGATATCCGTTTCACCGCTATCGACCTCGCTCGAGGGGGCTTCCGTCGCGGGGCCGGACAAATCGGGCAAGGGCGGGCCGAGGTCCTCGTCGTCGGCGTCGTCATCGTCGGCATGACCCGCTGGCGCGCTCGCTGTCGATCCGTCTTCCTCCGGAATGTCGTCCGTGTGCAGGGCGGGTTCCGAGTTCTCTTCGTCCCCATCATCACCAAGGTGATCGAAGGAGATGTCGAAGCTTTCCTCCTCGACAATGACGAAAGGATCGTCCTCTGCCGCCTCGGCGTCGTCCTCGGCGAATTCCAGGTCCGCATCGTCACTGCCGTCTCCGGCGGCAAGGGCGGCGGCGCGGCGCTCTTCCTCCTCAAGGATGCGGGACATGGTCGGCGCTTTTTCCTTGAGGAATGAGGACAGGTTCTCGCCCTCCGGCGTTTTGCCGGCGGAAGAGTCGTTCTGGTTCGGCTTGTCGTTTTCCCCGCTCATCGACCGGATGGTAGTGTGCCTCGCAGGTGGATGGAAGTATTCTCGCCGGGTTTAAGCGCCATAAAGTTTCGATTTTCGCGAAAAAGGGGCACGGTTCCGGTCGGTCACCGGTGCCGTGCCCCCATGTCGGAAAACCGATCGGGTGCTGACCTTAGTGGGCCCTAAATTAGGGGGCGATCACCCAGGGTCTTACGCCGCCTTGCGCAGATGGCCGTTATTCACCAACACCTCTGCGATCTGCACCGTGTTGAGCGCCGCGCCCTTGCGCAGGTTGTCCGAGACAACCCACATGTTCAGGCCGTTTTCGATACTGATATCGTCCCGGATCCGGCTGACGAAGACGGCGTCCTCGCCGGCGCATTCATGCGGGGTGACATAGCCTTCGTCTTCGCGATGATCGATCACGGAAATGCCCGGCGCCTTACGCAGGACCGCCCGTGCTTCCGCTGCGGAAATCGGCTCACGGGTTTCGATGTTGACCGACTCCGCATGGCCGATGAAAACCGGAACGCGCACGCAGGTTGCGGAAACCTTGATCTTCGGGTCCATGATCTTCTTGGTTTCGACCACCATCTTCCATTCTTCCTTGGTCGACCCGTCATCCATGAAGCTGTCGATATGCGGAATGCAGTTGAAGGCGATCTGCTTGGTGAACTTTTCCTTGGTGATCGGGTCGTTCACATAGACGGCCTTGGTCTGGTTGAACAGCTCGTCCATCCCCTCACGCCCGGCGCCCGAAACGGATTGATAGGTGGAAACCACCACGCGCTGGATGCCGAAAGCATCGTGCAGCGGCTTCAGCGCCACGACCATCTGAATGGTTGAACAGTTCGGGTTGGCGATGATGCCCTTCTTGGTGAACCCGGCGACCGCCTGCGGGTTCACTTCCGGCACCACCAGCGGCACGTCCGGATCCATCCGGAAATGCGAGGTATTGTCGATCACCACCGCGCCGGCCTTGGCGGCCTTCGGCGAATATTCGGCCGAAACCTTCGCGCCGGGGGAAGACAGGACGATATCAACGCCCTTGAAGTCGAAATTGGCCAGGTCCTGGCACGCGATTTCCTGATCCAGCCCATAGCCGACTTTCCGGCCCAGGGAGCGGGAGGAGGCGAGCGCGATCACGTCGTCCGCCGGAAATTCACGTTCAGCCAGGATGTTCAGCAATTCCCGGCCCACATTGCCGGATGCCCCGACCACTGCAACTCGATAACCCATCGTTGGTTTTCCTCAAAAATTCGGCGCCGCAGCTTCTTGCTTCGGCGGCGCGTTGTTTACCTCATGACCCCGCGGGATTCAAATCCCCGGCGGATTTTCGGGCATTTTGTCCATGCCCTGGCTTGGCCGGGGTCCCGAAAGGGCCGTACTCGTTTGCGAAGGTGGGGTGGGTGGATATCTCCGCCCGCCGCTGCCGGTGATCCCCGGAAATCACCGCCCCGAGCATCCTCGGTTTGGTCGGGCGGGCCGTTCAAGTTCCTGGAATGATGTCCAAAAAACTTCGGGCCGCCCTTTCCGGAGCGGCCCGCCTTCGTCGTCCTGTGCCTTCGCTGTTAGCTGTCGGTCTCGGACGTCGTGGACTGGTCGCTCGTTCCCGTGGCGACGGTGGTAGTCGGTTTCTCTTTGGACGCGGTTTGGTCCATATAGGGGCACGCCGAAGCGCCCGCGGCAAACGCGGTCAAACCAAGAACGGCAATGGCAGTCACAAAAAGCTTACGCATCGGAATGTCCTCCGCCTGTGATCCAGAACCAACAGACTACACCGATAAGCACCGCACCGCAACAAAACGCCCATCACGGAAGGGTGAACCAGTCCAGACGCGGATATAGGGCGAAAGCGGTTTGGGCGCAAGGGGATGGATCAAATCAACGCTAAGAAGGCGCATGGCGACGCGCCATAGCGATTTCAAGTTGCCGTTTCCGCCAAAGCCCCGGTAGCCTCAATAGAGCACGGGAGGCATCGGTATATGAACAGGGAAGAAACCTGGGACCTTTTCAAACAGGGCAAGGAGGCGTGGAACGCCTGGGCGGATGAGATGCTCTCCCAGCGAAAGGCCTTTGCCGAAGACGGGTCGTGGCCGCAAGGGAAACGCCCACCCAAAGGCAACGACCAAATCGATGCCTGGCGGGCGCAAGCCAGAGCCGATTTTTCGGAGCAAGAATTCAGCGAAAATGAAGGAGATTTCAAATATTTCGTCTTCCCGTTTTGCGCGGATTTCAGCAAGGCCACGTTCTCGGGCGGCGCGTCTTTCACCAGCGCCACGTTCTCGGGCAACGCGTCTTTCCGCGGGGCCACGTTCTCGGGCGTCGCGGATTTCAGCAAGGCCACGTTCTCGGGCGGCGCGTCTTTCACCAGCGCCACGTTCTCGGGCAACGCGTCTTTCCGCGGGGCCACGTTCTCGGGCGTCGCGGATTTCATAC
>Ga0189275_100098_pt1 | contig 137856 bp, 133 predicted proteins | sample N19A6minimetaG_FD_130329 | JGI IMG/M metagenome (GOLD analysis project Ga0189275, IMG submission 130329) | Marine microbial communities from the Costa Rica Dome - N19 A6 mini metaG | ecosystem: Environmental > Aquatic > Marine > Oceanic > Photic zone | place: Costa Rica: the Eastern Pacific...
AATACGATCTGGGATATATCGATCTGGAACAGAAAACACTGCAAACCATCGACAACCCCTTCGGCACGAGGGTGTCACCCATGTCCTAGGTACAAACTGTTACCTATGTCTCCGGGCTGGACATCAAAAAAGTGGCGCCCCCGGCAGGACTCGAACCTGCAACCATCCGCTTAGAAGGCGGGCGCTCTATCCGGTTGAGCTACGGAGGCCAGACAGGCTCCGGTCTAGTGCGACCAGGGCTGTTTGCGATCGGCGGAGAAATTGTCTGCGTAGGACTTCTCGTACCGCTTGGGTTCGTGCGGCTCGACGACCTGGAAGGGGATGCCCTGGCGCTTGGCGTAGGCCACCGCGTCCTCCTGGCTGTCGAACTTCAGGCGGATCTGGCTGCGCATGTCCGAGCTGGACGTCCAGCCCATCAGCGGATCCGGCTTTTTCGCCATCTCCGGCGAAAACTCGAGCACCCACTTCTTCGTCTTGCCGCGGCCCGACTGCATCGCATTGCGGGCCGGACGATAGATCCTCGCGAACATGCGCGTCTCCCATTTCAACCGCATGGACCGGCAAAAAACCGGTCAATGGTCGGGGCGGCAGGATTCGAACCTGCGACCCTCTGGTCCCAAACCAGATGCGCTACCAGGCTGCGCCACACCCCGAATATTGCCCTTATGTAAGCGCCCTCGCCTTTAGGCAAGCCTACTGCGCGTCTTCGGGCGTATCCTGTGCAGGCGTATCCGCATCCGCCTCGCCGGCGGCCTCGGCATCTGTATCTTCGGACGTTTCTTCAGCGGTTTCTTCCGCAGCCGGCGCCGCGTCGTCCGCACCTTCGTCCACATTGCCGAAGAACGCGTGGCGCACCGTGTCGCCCGGGCGGATACCCAGCTCGAATGTGCGGCCCGCCGGCAGTTCCAGAACGCCGGCCACCACGGCGTCCGACGCCAGGCTGCGGCGCGAACCGGCCTGGGCGTGGCCGACAATCTTCACGATTTCGCCGTCCGGCGCGATGAAGACCAGGTCGAGATCGATCAGCGTGTTTTCCATCCACATCGCCGTGCGGCGGGGCGGAGCATAGTGGAACAGCATGCCGGCATCGGGATCCAGCGTCTCGCGCCACATCAGGCCGCGTTCCAGCTGGTCCGGCGTGGTCGCCAGCTCGGCCGTGAAGACATGCCGGCCATCGGCGCTGTCGATGACGACCGGCTCGGGCCCGCCAAACGCGATGGCGGACACTTCCGCGGTGGGACCGGAAACGGTGGTATCGGGCGTTGCGGCCGCCGGTTCGGCGTCCTGCGCCCAGGCCGGCGCGGAAACGCCGACCAGAAGGGAAAGGATCAAGCTGCGCATGTGCCGGAAGCTAGCGGGCGTCTGCGCGTTGCGCAACGCCGGACAGACGCCGCGAGCCCGTCATCAACAGCCGGATCGGACCTGCCCGGCTCAAGCGCCCGGCGCAGGCCGGATTTCTGCAGCCAGAGCGCCCTTGGGACCCTCGAGGCAGCGCACTTCCAGCGTATCGCCCGGTGCCACATCTTCCAGACCGGCACGGCGCAGCGTGGCGGCGTGCAGGAAGACATCGCCTTCCACTTCCGCGCAATTGACGAAGCCATAGCCGCGCAGCGGATCGAACCATTTCACCACGGCCTGGCAGAAAGGCGCGCTGGAAACGGCATAGGGATGGAAACGCCGCGGCCGCACCTCGGCCTGCGTGTCGCCGCCACTCATCTCGACCAGTTCTATGGCCTGCCGCCCCTTGTCGCCACGGACCGCCTTGCAGACCACTTTGGCGTTCGGCAGGGCCGGACCCTGCCCGAAACGGCGCAGACAGCTGGCGTGGAGCAGGATGTCGCCCTCGCCGTCGACCGCGTCAATGAACCCGTACCCGCGCGCGGGATCGTACCACTTAACGCGGCCCTCCAGTTGAAGCACTTCGGTGTCTTAAAAAACATCGTGAGCCAGAACCATGATATCGCTCGCTTAAACAACCCTCGAGTGAAGATTTGTACACAAATTCATGACTGAAGAGAAGACGAATCGGCCGATTGGTTGCGTTTTGCGACTTCGACATCTAGTCGCTGCGAGCTATTCGCAACGCAATTAACGCAATATGTTGGGGTTGAACTGATTTTCAATCACAACCTGATGCGGATTTCCTGTCTTTCTCGTAAGGTTCATTTTTCTCCTGAGAGGCGAGTTTCGCCGTGCGAATCCGGTTCGGGAATTCGCACCGCGCGCAAAAACCACCGATCCGGCGATCGGCAGTGGCAGAAAATCGTGGAAAACTCGAAACTTTCCCGGCGTCTCAGCCGAGTTCTTCGTGCAGCCGGTCGCTTTCGGCGAGACGCGCAACGGCACGGGTCGAACGGTAGATGGCGCTGTTCGAACCGTGCTCGGAACATTCTACCGATTCCACCCAGCAGCGCCCGCCCGTGGCGTCCCGGACAATCTCATCCGCCTTGTGGAAGGTCATCTCGGCCATCCGCTCGCAGCTCGTCCCCGGCACCACCCGGACGCGGGCAATGCCGCGTTCACCCAGCGCTTCCAGCGCCGGGCGTTCCGGATCGTCCTCAGCGACAAGAAGCGAGTGATCGAACATCTCGTGCAGCCAGTCGCGGATCTTGCCGAAACCGCCCTTGCCGAAATCGAGCACCCAGCCGCGCTTGTCGAGCTGTTCGGCGGCAAACACGAAGCGGAAACCGAAGGAATAACCGTGCAGGAGGCTGCAATCGCTGTCCGCCGCCCATTGCCGCGAGCAACAGGACAGGCCGCGCTCATTGCCATAGGTCTTGGTGGAAAGATGGGCCATTGCCTCACGCTCCCGACATCGCATCCGTGATCAAGGGGACAAACCTGCCCCACCCTCGCCGGCATACCCAGCGATCCTACCACGTCTGCACATGAGAAGGAGGAGATCGCGTGGCAGGCCCTAGGGGAATCGAACCCCTCTTTCCAGGTTGAAAACCTGGCGTCCTAACCGATAGACGAAGGGCCCGCGGCGATGAGGGCCGTCGTATAGAAAAGCCTGAGACCGCTTGCAAGCGGGAATTTCGCAAAAACGTCAGTCTTGCGCAGTTGCCAGGTCGTCCAGTTGCAGCTGCACCCGCTTGCGGCCCTGCCAAGCATCGCACTTCACCCGGCCGACCGCATGCCAGAGCCCCTCGCCCGCGCTCAGCAGCGCCTCTCCGAGCGGGGTGTCGGCGGTGCGGAAACTGATCCCCTGCACGCTCGCGCCACTGAGATCCTGCAGCGAAAAGCGCACATGGTCGGTGCCGACTCGCTTGGCGAAGCTCACCCGGACCCGGGACAGCGCGAAACGCGGTTCCGGATTGCCCTGACCGAAGGGACCGGCGCGCTCGAGCATCTCGGCAAGCTCGACGGTTACGCCGGAGGCTGCCAGCACACCATCTGCCTTGAGCGCCATGGCGTCGCCGGCCTCTGCCAGTTCCGGCGCGAGACGCGCGTCCAGGTAGGCGACCAGCGCATTGATCCGGTCGGCTTCCACCGTCAGGCCGCCGGCCATGGCATGGCCGCCCCCGGCCAGCAGCAGCCCCTCATGGCGTGCCGCGGCGATGGCGCCGCCGAGATTGACGCCCGGCACGGAACGCCCGGATCCCTTGCCGATCGCGACCTCGCCCTGGCGGTCGATACCGATGACGATGACGGGCTTGGAGAACCGGTCCTTCAGGCGGCCGGCGACAACGCCGATCACGCCGGGATGCCAGCCCTCGCCCGACGCCACCAGCACCGCCCTGCCGGCGCCCTGTCGCTCCAGCTGGGCCAGGGCCTCCTCCTGCACCGCCGCCTCGATCGTGCGGCGCTCGGCATTGAGCGCGTCGAGCTCGGCAGCGATACGCGCAGCTTTCTCGGGATCGTCCGTGGTCAGCAAGTGTGCGCCCAGATCGGAACGGCCGACCCGGCCCCCGGCATTGATGCGCGGTCCGATCAGGAAACCGGCGTGATAGACGCTGGCCTCGCCGTCGATACCGGCCGCGTCGGCCAGGGCCTTGATGCCCGGCTGCAGCCACTGGCTCATCACACGCAGCCCCTGGGCCACCAGCGCCCGGTTCAGCCCCTCCAGGGCCACGACATCGCAGATCGTGCCGAGCGCAGCGAGATCCATCCATTGCATGATGTCCGGCTCGCCGGTCTCGCCGAAGGCGTCGCGCCGCCGGCCTTCGCGATTGAGCGCCGCGAGCAGCACGAAAGTGACCCCGGCCGCGGCCAGATGACCGCATCCGGAGGTATCGTCGGGACGATTGGGATTGACCAGAGCCGCGGCCGGCGGGAAATCGTCATCCATGAGGTGATGGTCGATCACGACAATATCGAGCCCGATCCCCGCCCCGTGCCGCAGGGCTTCATGCGCCGCGGCCCCGCAGTCCAGCGTCACGACGAGTTCGGCGCCGCGTTCGCGCAGGGTCTCGAAAGCCTTCGCAGACGGTCCGTAGCCTTCCTCGATCCGGTCGGGAATGTAGATCTCGGCGTCCTGGCCCACATGGCGCAGCCAGCGCACCAGCTGGGCGGCAGACGTCGCACCGTCGACGTCATAGTCGGCAAAGACCGCAATGCGCCGGCCCGCCTCGACGGCGTCCCAGATCAGCGCAGCGGCCTTGTCCATGTCGGCGAGTGCCGACGGGTCAGGAAACACGTCACGCAGACGGGGCGACAGATACGATCCCGCAGCTTCCGGCGGCACACCGCGTGCGGCGATGACCCGGGCCAGGGCGTCGGGCAGGCCGTGCTGGCGGGCAATGGTGGTCACGGCCGCATCGTCGGCCTCGCGCAGGCGCCATTTGCGCCCGCTCAGCGAGTGCTCCACCCCCAGAAGGGCGTCTGTGTGCCGTGTCGTGACGTCCGTGACCATCCTCTGTCCGTGCTAGCCCAGCGGCCGGGCCGACCGGATGCGCCGCACCGAATGATCGGCCGAATCGAGCAGTAGCGTATGCGTGTGGACACGCCCGCCCGAGGTGCGGACACCGTCGACGAGGTCGCCATCGGTGACGCCGGTGGCGACGAAGAGGCAGTGGCTGGCCGCCAGTTCGGAAACATCATACTTGCGGTCGAGATCGGTCACGCCGACACGCGCCGCCCGGGCGCGTTCGTCATCATTGCGGAAGAACAGGCGGGCCTGCATCTGGCCGCCGATGCACCGCAGCGCCGAGGCCGCCAACACGCCTTCGGGTGCGCCGCCCTGGCCGATATACATGTCGACACCGACGCCGAGACCCGCCGCGCCCATGGCGCCGGCGACATCACCGTCCGGGATCAGGCGCACACGGCCACCGACGGACTTCACACCGTCGATGATGTGCTGGTGACGCTCGCGTTCCAGCACGCAGACCGTGATGTCGGACGGGGCGACGCCCTTGGCCTTGGCCAGGTTCTTCACATTCTCCGCCGCGCTGGCATCCAGGTCGATCACACCGGAGGGCAGACCCGGACCGACGGCGATCTTGTCCATATAGGTGTCCGGCGCGTGCAGCAGGCCGCCGCGCAGCGCAAAGGAGACCACGGCCAGCGCATTGGCCTGGCCCTTGGCGGTCAGCGAGGTGCCTTCGAGCGGGTCGAGCGCGATATCGATCTCCGGGCCTTCGCCGGTCCCGACCTCTTCACCGATATAGAGCATGGGCGCTTCGTCGCGCTCGCCCTCGCCGATCACGATCCGGCCCTTCATCGGCATGGCGTTGAGTCCGTTGCGCAGGGCGTCGACGGCGGCCTGGTCGGCGGATTCCTTCTCGCCGCGGCCGATCCAGTCAGAGGCCGCAACGGCCGCAGCCTCGGCTGCACGCACCGCCTGCAGCGCCAGATTTGTCAGGGCACGGGTATCGCTCATTCTTCGTCTCCGGTCATCGCCCGGCACACGCCGGGCACACATTGAGTTCAGCGTTGCGGGTCTTGTGGCGGCGTTGTGCGCGCCTGTCCCTCATTCACGAAATCGGACGCGCTGGATGGCGTGTCCTGCCCTTCGCGGTCTTCCGCCTCGGCATTCAGCGCATCACGGCGCTCCAGCAGCCGGCGCGCCTGGGCGTCCATTTCCGCGCCTTCGCCACGCGGCAGCGTGCGTTCGGGCACGGTGCGCGGTGCGGCGCGGTCCTCCACACCGGCTTCCAGACGCTCCTCGACCCAGTCGGGATGCGTGGCTTCCACATCCGGCATATCGACCGCTGCGCAGCCTCCCAGAAGGGCGGCAAGACCCGCGGTCGTGACAAAGCGATGCATGACAACTCCTCGCGCTGGACGCGCGACGCGCTTTCTATACGCTGATCGGTGTCAGAGTCACCTGCCGAAGACAAGGACAATCGATGCCGGGCAAGACGGAAAACGACGCGCAAGACCGCGACTCCAACCCCTGGGCCGGCATGACCGCAGCGGAATGGGAGGCGCTTGACGAGGTGTCGCGCAATCTCATGCAGGCGTCGCTGAAGTCGCAGAAACTCATGTCCGAGGTCGTCCAGAAGGCGCTGGAAGGCGAAGCTGTGCTGCCCAAAGCCGACCCGTTCAACGCCGCCCCCGAATTCGGCGAGGTCTGGAATCATATCGTGCACCAGCCCGAACTGATGATGCAGGCCCAGGCCGACCTGATGAAGGGCTATCTCGATCTGTGGTCGAACACGACGAAACGCTTCATGGCCGGCGAAGACGATGGCGGCGGCGCACCGGTCATCGAGCCGGAAAAGGGCGACAAGCGCTGGAAGAGCGAGGACTGGTCCGCCAATCCGGTATTCGACGCCATCAAGCAATCCTACCTGCTCAACCAGCATTTCCTGATGGGGCTGGTGCGCAATGTCGAGGGTGTCGACGCGCGCACCCGGCGCAAGGTGGAATTCTTGACCCGGCAGATGACCGACGCCCTGTCGCCGACCAATTTCGCCCTGACCAATCCGGATGTGCTCCGCGAAACCATGGCCTCGCGCGGCGAGAACCTGACCCGCGGCCTGCAGAACCTGATGAGCGATCTGGAGGCCGGTCACGGGCGGCTGGCCCTGCGCCAGACCGATACCGCAGGTTTCCAGGTCGGCAAGGATCTCGCCACGGCGCCCGGCCAGGTGATCTTCCAGAACGATGTGATGGAGCTGATCCAGTATGCCCCCGCGACCGAGACGGTGAAGCAGCGGCCGCTGCTGATCGCGCCGCCCTGGATCAACAAGTTCTACATCATGGATCTGCGGGAAAAGAACTCGATGATCCGCTGGCTCACCGAGCAGGGCTTTACGGTGTTCCTGATCTCCTGGGTCAATCCGGGTCCGGAACTCAAGGACAAGACCTTCTCCGATTACATGCACGAAGGCCTGTTTGCGGCACTGCACGCCATCGAGGCGGCCACGGGCGAAACATCGGTCAATGCGGTCGGTTATTGCGTCGGCGGCACGCTGCTGGCCAGCGCCCTCGCCTGGCTGGAAGCGGAAGGTCAGGCCGACCGGATTGCCTCGGCGACCTTCTTCGCCGCCCAGACGGATTTCGAACAGGCCGGCGATCTCCTGCTGTTCATCGACGAGTACTGGCTGAAGGAAATCGAGCGCATCATGGACGCCCAGGGCGGCGTGCTGGACGGACGCTCCATGGCCGACACGTTCAACCTGTTGCGCTCGAACGATCTGATCTGGTCCTTCGTCGTCAACAACTACCTGCTCGGACGCCAGCCACAGGCTTTCGATCTGCTGTACTGGAATTCCGACCAGACCCGCATGCCCAAGGCGCTGCACCTGTGGTATCTGGACAATCTCTACCGCAATAACCGCCTGTCGCGGGGCGAGCTGGAGCTTGACGGCCACACGCTCGATCTCGGCGCGGTCAAGACACCGGTCTACATGCAGGCCTCGCGCGAGGACCATATCGCGCCCTACCCGTCCGTCTATCGCGGCGCCAAACGGTTCGGCGGACCGGTCCGCTTCCTGCTGGCGGGGTCGGGGCATATTGCCGGCGTGATCAACCATCCGGCCGCCGGCAAGTATCAGCACTGGACGAATGACAAGCTGCCCAAGACCGTCGAAGCCTGGGTCAAGGGCGCCAAGGAGCATCCCGGCTCCTGGTGGGCCGACTGGCGCGACTGGCTCTATGAACGCTCCGGCGATGACGTGCCGGCCAGAACGCCGGGCGATGGCAAGCTGAAACCGATCTGTCCGGCTCCGGGCCGCAATGTGCTGGTGCGCAGCGACGCGCCGCAAAAGGCCGACGCCTGACACGCCCCGCATTCCCGTCCGGAGTGAGCTGGCGTTTACGCAAACCCTGGGTTTTTCTTGCGCTGCAGCGTATCCTGGCTAGCCTCGACCGCGTGTGACCGTGAGACAGGGAGATTGCCGTGCAGGATGCCGCCGCCAGCCGCGAACGTCACATGCTCGGCTTCTTCATCGATGCCGATGGCAAACGGCGTTTCGACCGCTTCCACCTGCTTGCCCATGGCGACCGGTGGGACGGGGAAATCCTGCGCCTGACACCAGGCCGGTCCGACGCCATCGCGATCGCGGTCTCCGGATGCGTCAACGGCGCGGAACTGGAACTCGATCTCGACCGCCGCGACCGCCGGCCCGCCGAGGCGCTGCGCGTGCGTGCAGAAACACCGGACATCGATGCCGGCTATATCGGCACGCTGGACCTGCAGCAGCAGCCGGGAGATGTCCGCACGCGCACGGCCTATGTTCTGGAAGAGGCGCCCGCCGTGCGGCTGGATCCCAGCCCCACACATGGCTGGGGTACGGTTGCAGTCGCGCCGCTGGCCAAAGGCGCCGAAGTCCTGCCGATCCGCGGCCCTTTCAGCGCGGTGCAGACCCCCTATTCCTTCCGGACCTCCAACGGCCGTCATGTCGAACCGACCGGCTATGGCCATTTCGTGAACCATGCCTGCGAGCCGAGCTGCGAGATTGTCTACCGGCCGGACGGGCGGCCTGTGCTTGTCGCGCGCCGCGATCTTCCAGCCGGAACCGAAATCACCTTCGACTACACGGCAACCGAGGGGAAACTGGCCAACAGCTTTGCCTGTCTTTGCCCCGCTGACGCGCATAAAATCTGAACAAAATCCTGAGATTGCAGCGCTCGGGCCTTGCTCCCACGGCACCGCACTGCAAAGACTGCGGCCAGACCGTTAACGCCGCCGAGGGGACAAAGGACATGCTCGACACCCGATCGCTTGTCAGCGCCCTTGCGCTCATCCTGACGATCGGGATCCTGCTGCACTTCGTGAACTGGCGCATCCACCGCACCAGCGAGGGCGCGAAATTCTGGTGTATCGGGCTGAGCGTCCAGACCGTCGGCCTCTTCCTGTCGGCCGCCTTCAATGTCGGTCCGGACACCGACCCGGTCTTTCTCTTCTTCATGAACATGATGGTCAGTTCCGGCCATGTCCTGATGCTGTTCGGAACCGCCTCCTTTGCCGAACGCCCCTTCCGGCCTTATGTCTATGCCCTCCTTATCGGCATCATGGCCCTGGGCTATGGCTGGTTCTGTCTGGTCGACACGAATGTCATCGGCCGGGTGCTGACACTCGCGAGCATCCTGATCGCGACGAACATGCTCAGTCTCACCCGGCTGTGGACCATCGCCCGGCGCGACGGACCGGACGGCGCCGTGGTGCTGGGTGCCGCCATGATCGCCACGATTCTGGTCTCGGCCGCCCTGTTCGGTCTGCAGCTGACCAACGGCGCGGCGGTCCAGAATGTCTATGACAGCGACAACCCGCTCCTGCCCGTTGCCGTAATGACGCTGATCGCCTTCGAGACGACGACGATCTTCGGCTATCTGCTGCTGAGCGCGGGCTATTCCCAGGCCCGGCTGAGCGAATTGGCGCTCACCGACCCGCTGACCGCGCTGGCCAATCGCCGCGCCTTCGATCGCGAGATCGTGCGGCGGCTGGCAACGGCGAGCGCGCCGGACCGCCAGATCGCGATGATCCTGTTCGACATCGACCGCTTCAAGCAGGTCAACGACACGCATGGCCATGATGTCGGCGACCGGGTTCTGCAGCATATCGCCACGATTGCCCGCTCGGTCTCCCGGCGGCGCGATGTGCTGGCCCGCATCGGCGGCGAGGAGTTCGCCATCATCGTCGACGAACGCGACAGCACGGCCCTGGAACCCCTGGCCGGCCGCCTGCGCTCGGCAGTCGAGGCGTCGCCGGCGCGGGTCGAGGGACTGCATGTCCCGGTCACGGTCTCGGCAGGGTGCGCCCGTGCGGTCTGCCGGGATGCGGGCGATGTGGAAAAACTGTTCCGCGCCGCCGACACGGCGCTCTACGCCGCAAAGTCGAACGGCCGCAACCGGGTGGAAATGGCGCCTGCCTCCGCCGGAGCCGCCTAGCGTTCGAACCGCACGCGCACCGGCGAGCGGCGCCCGGGCCCCTGCATCGCCGTGCGGACATGGGACTGGAAGCGCAGATTGGTCATCATGACCTGGTCGTCGAAGGCTTCGGCCAGGAGATCATTGTCGACGATGAAGCTTTCGGTTTCCGACGGCTGCGGCGCGACGAAATAGATCCAGGCGAACTCGCCATCGACCTCGGCGCCGACATAGCTCAGATCGAACAACGCGCCCTCACCGTCCGCCATGCGGAAGCGCTCGCCGGCATAGGCACCGACCGTTTCCAGCCCGGCTTCGGTCCCGAGGAATTGCGCCGCGTCCTGTTCATCGCGATCGAGCGCAGTCAGGAGGTCGTGGGCGAACAGCCGGTGCACGATCTCCATCTCGCCGGTGCGCGGATTGACGGCGATCTCGGTGACACCGGCATGGACGCGATGGGCACTGGCCGGCGCTGCCACAAGCAGAACACCGGCCAGGCTCGTCAGAAGTGTGCGAAGCCGCAGCATTCGCGCAGGTCCTTCCTATTGCGGACGCGTACGGATCGAGTCGCGCGTCACGCGCTGATCCATGTCGTCCATCATCGTGTCGTTGTCCGAGGACGAACGGTAGACTTCCAGCCGGGTCGGCTCGATGCGCGGCGGGAAGAAATTGTCCGACCGGTCCGCATCGGCCGTTTCGTGCAGCGGATCGAGCTCCACCGACACGACCTCGCGATCGGTCATGTAGGTCCAGGTGACATTGTCCGGATTGTAGCGCCAGACTTCGGCCGGGATGCGCACGATCTCGGTGCCGCCATCCGCGAAGGTGAATTCGAGGATGATCGGCATCACCACACCACCCTGGTTGGTGAAGTCGAGATAGTAGATGCGCTCGTCGCTGTCGACGATTGCGGCTTCCCAGTCCTCCAGCTCCTCGCGGAAGCTGTCATAGGCCTCGCGCTCGCGGTTGGTGACCGTGTGCTCGTCATTGCGCGAGTAGAAGTCGACCACTTCCGGATTGCGGGCCTCGTAATAGGCGATGCCTGCCTCGCGATTGCCGGCCTGGGTCAGGCTTTCCGGACCGGCGTCGTCCTCGGCGCGCTCGCGGGCATTCTCGATCTCCGGATTTTCCGTGTTGAACGTGCCCTCGATCACCCGGTCGAGCGAGATATCGACATGATCGGTCGAGTAGAACCAGCCGCGCCAGAACCAGTCGAGATCGACACCGGACACCTCTTCCATTGTGCGGAAGAAATCATACGGCGTCGGCCGGCGGAACCGCCAGCGATTGGCATAGGTACGGAAGGCCTCGTCAAACAGTTCGCGGCCCAGAATGGTCTCGCGCAGCACCACCAGCGCCGTCGCCGGCTTGCCATAGGCATTGCTGCCGAACTGCAGCACCGAGTCCGACTGCGTCATGATCGGCATCTGGTTGGTCGACACCATGTAATCCGCGATCAGGTCCGGATCGCCGCGGCGGGACGGGAAGTCCTCTTCCCACTGACGCTCGGCCTGGAATTGCAGGAAGGTGTTCAGGCCTTCGTCCATCCAGGTCCACTGGCGCTCGTCGGAATTGACCGTCATCGGGAAATAGATGTGGCCGATCTCGTGGATGATAACGCCGATCAGACCGCGCTTGGCGCTGCGCGAATAGGTCAGATTGCCGTCATCATCGACCACCGGGCGGCCATAGGTGCCGCCATTGAAGGTGATCATCGGATATTCCATCCCGCCCTGCGGGCCGGCGATCGATTGCGCCACCGGATAGGGATAAGGGAAGGAGAAGGAGGAATAGACGTCCAGCGTGTGCTCGACGGCCCGGGTCGAGAAGGCCGACCACAGCGGCTCGCTCTCATTCGGGTAGAAGGACATCGCCATGACCAGCTCGGGCGCCACGCCCTCGCCGTCCTGTTCGACACCCACCGCATCCCAGATGAATTTGCGCGAGCCGGCCCAGGCGAAATCGCGGACATTCTCGGCGCGGAATTCCCAGGTCGCTTCGGACCGCGTGCCCCGGCGCTCATTGGCGCGGGCTTCGGACGGCGTCACGATGAAGACCGGCTCATCGGAGGTCCGGGCCTCTTCCAGACGATCACGCTGGGCCTGGTTGAGGACGTCTTCGGGGTTCTGCAGCACACCGGTCGCGGAGACGATGAAGTCCTGCGGCACGGTGATGGACACGTCGTAATCGCCGAATTCCAGGGTGAACTCGCCGCGGCCCAGGAAAGCCTTGTTGTGCCAGCCTTCATAGTCCGAGAAGGCCGCCGCACGCGGGAACCATTGCGCGATCTGGTAGATGCAGTCGCCACCGGTATCCTCGGTTTCCTCGAAGCATTCCCAGCCGGCGCGGCCGCCGATCACGCCGGTCTCGATCAGGCGATAATCCCACTCGATGTTCAGCACGACGCTCTCGCCGGTCTCCAGCGTGTCGTCGAGATCGATCCGCATCAGCGTGTCGACAATGGTGAAATCGACCGGATTGCCGTCGGCATCGGTCACGGCGGTGATGTTGTGGCCATAGCCGTCATCGGCGATCTGCTGGCGCCGGCGCACGGCAGAGGCGGAGATGCCTTCCGGATTGGAGCCGCCGACACGGCCCGACGAGCGGCCGCCATCGCCGACCGTCTCGGTCATCACCGCGATGGAATCAGGACGGAAACGGTTCTGGTCGAGCTGGAACCACAGGAAGTCCAGCGGGTCCGGTGCATTGTTGGTGTAGGTGACCGTCTCGGAGCCGTAGAGATGTTTCTCGTCTTCATCGAGACGGATATCGATGTCGTAATCGACCTCCTGTTGCCAGTAGTCCGGCCCCGGCGCGCCCGTGGCGCGGCGTTCGCGGTTCGGCGAGGGCCAGTCCTCGTCCTCAAGCTGGCGGAAGGCATCGCGCCAGTTGTTCGTGGTCTGCTGAATCGGCTGAGCGGCCGCAACGTTGAACGTCGCGGCCGCTGTCGCCATGGCAATAAGACTGAAGCTACGCATATTCCAGGTTCCCCATACCCCTAAAACGGGCTCTCTTCGGGAACTCATGTAGCGTCTGCCCGGGACCGCGTCACCCCGCGGTTACGGTTTTGTCATCTTCCGGACTGATTGCCGCAGCCGGAGCCGCATGACCGTTCTCCTGGCCCAGCGACATCAGCCAGGCGCCCAGGCCGATGAACATCAGGAAAAGACCGACCAGCGCACCCAGTCCCGGCACGGCACCCAGCGCGGCCGAAACCGCCAGCACCAGTATCAGGGACAGAAGGCGCATACCCATGCCCAGGGGCTGTTCCGGCTTGCGGTTAAAGATCAGATCGCCGACCGCCAGTGCGCCCAGTGCCAGGCACAGCAGCAGGAAGGGCCAGAACAGCAGCCACATGATCGGGATCAGCAACACACCGATCACGGTGATCGCCAGCAGCACGGTCATAATGATCAGGAAGACCGGCGACAGGGCGAAGCTAATGAAGCCCAGGAAGCCGGACACGACAGGCTTGCGGCGGAAGGTCCGCGCCACCCGCGATGTACCGCGCGGTGTCATCAGGACAGCCAGCGCACCCAGCAGAAGCGCCGCACCCGGCACGGCCAGGCCCAGGAAGGCAAAGGGCGCACCGATGATTTCCCAGGGACCGTCGATATCGATATCGATGTCGTCCCAGTGCTTGGCGCCGAAATTGAACGGTTCGTATTCATAGTCGACCGTGCCGATCTGGGCGCCGGAAGCGACAACCGGCTGGGACGGGCCGCGCACGGAGATCTCGCCGGTCACCCGGGCCGAATCGAGGATATAGACTTCCTCGGCCAGGATCTCGACATCGCCGTCGATCAGGCCGGACAGCGTAACCTCGGAGCCTTCAATGTCGGTGAAGCCGCGCACCGTGCCGGCGATCTCGATCTCGCCGCCAGCGACTTCCAGACCGTCGGCGAAGACCGCGTCGCTGTGCACGCCGACATATCCGCCGGCCAGCTGCACCATATCGCCAACGGTCGCCTCGATCTCGACATTGCCGCCGGCTGCAGCGAGTTCGCCGGCGATATTGCCGCCAATGCGGACATCGCCGCCGGCTGCGCTGACATCGCCAGCGACATTGGCGTCGATTTCGACATCGCCACCGGCAATCTCGATATCTTCGCCGACAGAGCCACGGATGTAGACGTCACCGCCGAAGAAGTGGATCGAGCCGGTAACGTCGGCATCGATCCGGCCCTCGCCGGCTATCGCGGAAATATCGCCCTGGACATTGCCGCGGACCGTCATGTCGCCGCCGAGGAAGACGACGTCATTGCCGCTGCCGTCGATCTCGACTTCGCCGCCGATCACCTGGGCACCCGCGGCGCCCGTCATTGCGGTGATGGCCAGCCCCAGGGCCATGATTGTGTGCTTGATGCTCATAACTCTCTCCCTGCGCCCCCCGGCAGTCAGGTCGGTTGTTGAAATGAATTCCGGTCCCTACCGGTTTCAGTTGTCGATCAGGTCTTCGCAGTCGCGGCGGTCGCGCGGGGTGAAGACAAGGTCGTCCACACGGGCGCCCGACTCGACCACCGGCTGATGCTCGGCGAAGACTTCAAAGCGGCCATCAATGCGGGCCGTCGACGCGATCGTCACACGGATGCCGCAGACCTGGCCGCCATCATGGACGCGGGCACCGATCTCGATATCGCCCTCATCGTCATAATCGCGATTGCGGCGCATCTCGTTGATCGCAACGAGTTCGAGCGGGCCATGAACCTCGCCATTGATCGTCATCGACCCGGCATGCGCCGACAGGCCGTCCCGGAAGGTCGCATCGACCTCCATATCGCCTGAGGCCAGGCTGGCCGGACCGGCAATATGGCCGCGCACCGTGAGATTGCCTGCCGCGATCGAGAGCTCGTCCCCGGCCTCGCCGTTCCAGCTCACATCGCCACCGGCAATGGACACTTCGCCATCGACCTTGCCGGTGAAATTCACGTCACCCGCTGCGATCGAGACTTCGCCACCGACTTCAAGACCGTCGGCATCGACATCGCCCGAAACGAGGCTGAGATCGCCGCCCAGGCGGCCGCGCAGGTTCAGATCGCCGCTCAGACGGCTGTAATCGCCGTCGCGGTCGAGCACGATATAACCGTCCGCGGACCGGTGCTGGCGCATCATCTTGGCACCATCGCCTTCGTCGGCGACGACAATAACGCAGCCCGACGTCATCAGTGCGGTGGTCAGGGCCGTGGCAGCAAGCCAGAGCTTGGTCATTCAACTCTCCCATAACGTCCCGGACATCCTGCCACCTGGCGTTTTGGAAATCCGGGTCTACGCTCCCCAGCGTTGATTCAGACCATACATTATCGAAAAACGATATCAAGGAGATTTTTCCGTTTTTCGATAAATATTTTTTGAATTACGAGAAGCCGCCCGCAGAAAGAAGGCCCGCACGCAGCCTGCCCCTTCCCTACGCGTCAAGCGCGGCTAAAATCATTCCCAATACACGGCGCCTGCACGTATGGGCGTACACGGGAGGATTACATGGCTGACACTCCGGCCGCCGGGCTCACCCCGGATACCGGTACGCAGGGCGTATCCGGACAGGTCTACAAGGGCGCCCATCTCGACCCGGCGCGCATCCGCAAGCCGGTCTTCAAATCGCTGATCGAGTCCAGAAACCGGTATGGCGGCAAGAAGCTCGCCGCCGTCGATGCCGACGGCCGGGAGCTGACCTATAACGACCTGGTGAAAGCCTCCTTCGCGCTGGGCCACGCCCTCAAGGCGGGGACCGAAAAGGGCGAGGCCGTCGGTGTGCTCCTGCCCACGGGCGCGGGCGCCATCATCTCCTTCTTTGCGATCTCGGCCTATGGCCGCATCCCGGCCATGCTCAACTTCACGGCCGGCGAACGCGCCCTCAAGGCGGCGTGCAAGGCCTGCAAGGCCAAGCGCATCGTCACCGCGCACCGCTTCATCGAGCTGGGCGAGCTGCAGGAGCTGGAAGCCGAGCTGAAGAAGGATCACGAGCTGATCTATCTGGAGGATGTGCGCGAGAACCTGTCGCTGGGCGACAAGCTCGCCGCGGCCGTCGGCATGGTGATGCCGTCGCTGGTGCGCGCGCATCCCGATCCGGACAGCCCGGCCGTCTACCTCTTTACCTCGGGCACGGAAGGCGATCCCAAGGGCGTCGTGCTCAGTCATGCCAACCTGCTGGCGAATGTCGAGCAGGTGCGCGACCACATCAAGATCTACCCGACCGATCTGGTGTTCAATCCGCTGCCGACCTTCCACTGTTTCGGACTGACCGGCGGCGTGCTGGTGCCGCTCGGCCTCGGCGTGCCGGCGATCTGCCATCCCACACCGCTGCAGGCCAAGACCATCGTCAAGCGGATCGCCGAGACGAAGGCGACCATCCTGTTCGCCACCGATACCTTCATGAACCAGTATGCGCGGGCCGCCGATCCGGACGATCTATCATCGCTGCGCTTTGCGGTGTGCGGTGCGGAACGGGTCAAGGACGAGACACGCTCGGCCCTGCGCCGGCGGTTCAATGTCGAGATCGTCGAGGGCTATGGCCTCACCGAGGCGGCGCCCGTGCTGTCGGTCAACCAGCCGGAGAACAACCGCCCGGGCACGGTCGGCCAGCTGCTGCCGGGCTGCGAGGCGCGTCTGGTGCCGGTCGAGGGGATCGACGATGGCGGTCAGCTGCACATTCGCGGCCCCAATATCATGAAGGGCTATATCCGCCCCTCCGCCCCGCTGCAGCTGGAGGCGCCCGAGGGCGGCTGGCACGATACCGGCGATATCGTCTCGATCGACGAGGACGGTTTCATCCGCATCCGCGGCCGCGTGAAGCGCTTTGCCAAGCTGGGCGGGGAGATGGTCTCCCTCGCCGTGGTGGAGAACTGTGCCACCTCGCTCTGGCCGGACAGCATGCACGCCGCCGCCGCCATTCCGGACAAGCGCAAGGGCGAGCAGGTCATCCTGCTCACAGACGATGCCAAGGCCGACCGGGCGGACCTGGTGGCCTTCGCGCGCAATCACGGCATTTCCGAACTGGCGATCCCGCGCAAGATCATCCACGTCGAATCGATCCCCGTGCTGGGCACCGGCAAGACCGATTACGGCACCGTCCAGAAGACGGTGGAGGCGTTGATGGCCGACGAGCTGAAGCCGGCGGCCACCGAACCCGCAGAATAGCGGATCAGAGATCCTCGCAATCGCGGCGGCCGAGGGCTTCCCACTCGAAGCCTTCGCCGTCCGGTCGCGTGTGGGAGATCACCAGGAAGCCGTCTTCCAGCCGGGCACCGGACCGCAGCTCGACTTCCGCGGCGCAGATCAGGCCGCCCTGCCGCAGACGCCCGGAAATCTCGACCCGGCCATCGCCATCGTCGCGGCCATGACCGCGCACGGTCACGGGCCCGTCGACATCGGCGCGCAGCACCATGTGCCCGCCATCCATCTCCAGCGATCCGTGCAGATGACCGTCCAGCGTGACCCGGCCGGCCGCGATTTCGGTATGGCCGGCAATGCGCGCATCGATGTCGGCCGTTCCGGCCGAGATTTCGGCATCGCCGCCGACTTCGCCGGTGAACCGCACCCGCCCGCCGGATGCTTCCAGATCGCGCCCGACAATCATGTTCGAGCGCACGGTCGCCCCGGACAATTCCAGGTCCCGGCCGACACGGCCATCGGCGCCGACAAACATGCCGGAGAATTCGGCATCGCCGGGCACGTCCACATTGCGCGAGGCCACCAGGCCGGCGGCATCGACCGAGCGACCCTCCCCCCTGCCGTGGACATCATAGGTACAGGCCGACAGAGCCGTTGCAGCCGCGGCGCAGAACAGGAAAGGTTTCAGCATGGCATCCTCACGAGATCGGGTTCGATCCCATGATGCCCGGCACACGCGTTTTGGATGCAGGTCAGATGTGCAGCGCCCGCCCGTACGCGTCCAGCACGCTTTCATGCATCATTTCCGACAGGGTCGGATGCGGGAACACGGTGTGCATCAGTTCGGCCTCGGTGGTCTCCAGCTGACGCGCCACGGCATAGCCCTGGATCAGCTCGGTGACCTCGGCGCCGACCATGTGGGCGCCCAGCAGCTCGCCGGTCTTCGCGTCGAACACGGTCTTCACCAGGCCCTGATCGTCGCCCAGGGCAATCGCCTTGCCATTGCCCACGAAGGGGAAACGGCCGACCTTCACCTCGTGCCCGGCCTCCTTTGCCTTCGCTTCGGTCAGGCCGACCGAGGCGATCTGCGGATGGCAGTAGGTGCAGCCCGGGATATTGCCGGTCTCGAAGGCGTGCACGTCCTGGCCGGCAATCTTCTCGACGCAGACCACGCCTTCGTGCGAGGCCTTGTGGGCCAGCCAGGGCGGACCGGCAACATCGCCGATGGCATAGAGGCCCTTCACATTGGTGCGGCCGAAACCGTCATTGACGACGTGGCCCTTCTCGACCTTCACGCCGAGCTCTTCCAGGCCGAGATTCTCGACATTGCCGACAATGCCGATGGCCAGGATCACCTTTTCGACCTCGATCGTCTCGGTCTTGCCCTTCGACGTCTTCACGCTGACCTTCGCCGTCTTGCCCGACGTGTCGAGCTTTTCGACCTGGGCGCCGGTCATCAGCGTCATGCCCTGCTTCTTGAAGCTCTTGGCGGCGAAGGCCGAGATTTCCTCGTCCTCGACGGGCAGGACGCGGTCCATCATCTCGACGACCGTCACATCGGCGCCCATCGTGTTGTAGAAGCTGGCGAACTCGATACCGATCGCCCCCGAGCCGATGACAAGAACGGATTTCGGCATGCTGTCCGGCACCATGGCCTCGCGATAGGTCCAGATCTTGTCGCCATCGGGCTCAAGACCGGCTTGCGGCACGGTGCGCGCCCGGGCGCCGGTCGCCAGGATGACGTGCTTGGCGGTATAGCTGTCCTTGCCGACGACGACCTTGGGGGCCTCGCCGCCCTTGGCCAGTTTCGCCTCGCCCTCGATCACCTGGATCTTGTGTTTCTTCATCAGCATGCCGACGCCGCCGGACAGGCGCCCGGCGACATCGCGCGAGCGCTTGACGATCGCCTTGACGTCATAGCCGACTTTCTCCGCCGACAGGCCAAAATCCTTGGCATGCTGCATGAGGTGATAGACTTCCGAGGTCCGCAGTAGCGCCTTGGTCGGAATGCAGCCCCAGTTGAGGCAGATACCGCCCAGATGCGCGCGCTCGACAACAGCCGTCCTGAACCCCAGCTGGGAGGCCCGGATTGCGGCGACATAGCCGCCAGGTCCGCCGCCGATCACGATCACGTCGAATGCGTTGGAGCTCATGCGGAGACCTCATTTGTTTGCATACGAAATAAATCCCGGGCCGGGAGTCGCGATATACCGGCTGCACCCGTCGCGATCAATGGCGGAGCCAGGCAGATCGGCTAGAGGTCCGTGATCGTCTGGGTCAGATCGCTGTCCGGATTGTCGCCGGTATTCACCACACCGGCGCGCTCGATCAGCATCATGTGGACTTTTTCGGTCTGTGCGACCGGCCGGTGCCGCACGCCTTTGGGAATGACGCACATCTCGCCCGGTCCCAGAAGGACCGGCTCGGCATTCTCGATCTCGATCTTCAGGATGCCGCGCGTGACGAGGAAGAATTCGTCCTCCTCCAGATGCGCATGCCAGTCGAACGCCCCTTCGGCCTTCGCCAGCTTGATCTCGTAATTATCCAGCTTTGCCACCCGGCGCGGCGCCCAGGTATCCTTGAACTGGCTGTGTTTTTCCGCCAACGAGATGACTTCAACAGGCATGGGATCCTCCGGCCGCCTATATGGCGATGATGTATCAGCCATACCATGATCTGCACTGAACACAGGAGTCCGCGATGCACGGCGAGACCGATCTTCAAACCCTGCTCGCGGGCATGTCTGCCCGCCTGCATCCGGGGGTGTGGGCCTTCGCGACCCTGCCACCCGGCACGCCGGAACCAGCCGGCCTCTCGCCCCTGATGCGCTATGTCGAGGATGAAGGCGTCACGCTCATTCTCGACGCCGCGGCCGCCGCCGACGCCGGCCTGGAAACCGTCTTTCCCTGCCGCCGTATCACCCTGCACATCCATTCCGCACTCGAGGCCGTCGGCTTCATGGCGGCCATCGCACAGGCCCTCGCCGGGGCCGGAATCGGCTGCAATCCGGTGGCCGGCTATTTCCACGACCATCTCTTCGTGCCCGTCGATCGCGCCGAAGAGGCCATGGCCGTTCTCGAACGGCTCTCGGCCGGCTCCGATTTCGATTGACCGCCCGGCCCGCCGGCCCTATCAGCGCGCATCTTCTTCGACAGGTGACACGGCATTGAGCCTTCCTGCCCTGGGCCTGACCGGCCTGCCCGCCTTCAACGCCGACACGCTGTGCGACGATCTTGCCGGACAGGGCTGGTCGGTGTGCCGCCTCGCCGATGCGGACATGCTGGGGGCTCTGGCTCAGGAAGCCGAAATCCTCTGGCAGGACTCCGAAATGACCGCTGCCGGTATCGGCCGCGGCGACGATCACGAGCTTGTCCGCCAGGTCCGGCGCGACAAGACCAGATGGCTAGATGGTTCAAGCCCGGCCCAGACCGCCTATTTCGCCTTTGCCGAAGCGTTGCGCCGCGAGGTGAATTACCGCCTCATGCTGGGCCTGTTCGCCTTTGAAGCCCACTACGCGGTCTACGAACCCGGCGGCTTCTACAAGCGCCATCTGGACAGTTTTCGCGGTGCCCGCAACCGCGTCCTCTCCTCGGTGCTCTACCTCAATCGCGACTGGGACGCCGCCGATGGCGGCCATCTGCGCATCTATGCGCCCGACAGCGACCGGGTGCTGGACGAGGTGCGGCCGGAATTCGGCACGCTGGCCGTTTTCCTGTCCGAGGACATTCCGCACGAGGTGATCCCGGCCCGGCGCGAGCGCTTCTCCATCGCCGGCTGGCACCGCTGCAATGATCGCGGCCTCGCACCGGCGCTGCAGACCCGCGCCCTGCCGATCGCCTAACCAGCCAGCCGGACCAGCATCCACAGGCCCATGCCCAGCATCATCAGGTTTTCGCTCAGCGAGACGAAACCCAGCGGCACATCGCTGCCACCGCCCATGCAGGCACATTTCAGCTCGCGCCTGTCGATATAGACGGCCTTGAACACCGACACGGCCCCGATGCCGCCGATGAGGATCGCCACCGGTGCGGCAATCACGGTCAGCGCCCCGGCCAGCATCAGCAGGCCTGCCAGCGCCTCGCCGAAAGGATAGAGATAGCCATAGGGCACCCAGCGGCGCGCCAGCAGGTCGTAATTGAGGAACATGGTCGAGAAGCTCTCGACATCGCGCAGTTTCTGCACGGCCAGAAGGCACATGGCGAGCGGGATGGCCGATGTCAGCCAGAGCCCGGCATCCAGCCTGCCCAGGGTCAGCCAGCTGACCGCGCCCCCCATCAACGCCGCCATGGTGAAAAGCGCAATGACAGGCTGGTAGCTGGTCTGCCCCGTCCCCTTCAGGGGATGGCCGAAGAAAGCGCGAAGCGCGTCATAGCCGCCGATCCGCTCATCCCCGATGAAGGTCTGGGGCGTGGTCTCGACATCATGCTCGGCCTTGAAGGCGTCGGTCTCCTCGCGCGTGGTCAGGTGATGGTCTTCGACCGTGTACCCGTTGCGCTCCAGCAGCGCTTTCGACTTCAGGCCGTAGGGGCACACATGGTCCGGCATCACCATGCGGTAGAGACGGGCGGTCTTTCCGGCGGCCGGTATATCGGTCGCAGTCATTGCAGCCTCGCTGTCTGCTTCCAAAGGATGCAACGCGAGGTGCGGCGCAGCGTTCCGATGAGCGGAACGAACACGAAAGCACGGCAGAGTTTTAAACCGATAGTTCCACGCCTAACCGCCTGCCTCTTGACAGGGGCGACTGGGTCAAAGAGGCGTTCGCATTCTCGTGCTCGCTAACGCGTCTGGCGATCCTTAGTAGAGCCCAGAGGTAACACCAGCCCAATGCCCAGTGTCGTCAAGTTAGCCAGCATCGATTCACCAGAGCACCAAAGACACCATCTGCACAAAAATATAACAAATTAAGCAATTATATAAACTCGAAAAAAATATATCGCCCAAAAGATAAGACGCAACACACTTTAAACAAAAAGAGAAGACAAACCCAATAAATATTCACGGCCTTTTTATATCATAACCTTGGCTCTTTCCCCATTCCACCGGATCCACATCTTTTGAAGATGGGTTCATGTTAACAATTAGCCTTCCCGCTTCAGGGTGACCGTTGCCTTCGCACAAAGAACGAGCAACAGCATTGATCCCATTTAGCTCGTCGTTAGACAGCACTCCCTTCTTGGCCAAATGCATTTGCATGGAAGCAATCAGCATGAGTGCGGCTGTAGCGCCCGCATCGGCACCAAAGATTTGCTTGTCGTCTTTGCTCATAACAATCTCCAAACGCGTTCTTACAAATCACTCTGTTAACGATAGTGCGATGAGTAGTTGGATTGCAACCACAGACTGAGGTCAAATAAAACTGCAAAAAATCCTAGCCAATGATCCTGGGGCTTTCGCCCCTCCGTCTCGCCAGCGGCAGCTTCACGCGCCCACAAGTAAGGGTACCGGATTACGCAGCCCGTCTGGAAATGGTCGAAATCTCCCATACCGGCCGCGATCCGCTATCGTTCTGAATCGTCTGCATAGTCGGCAATCGCGGCTTCGATCTCGCGCGCGAGATCATCGGGTGTCTCCCGGGTAAGGTGAGCCCGGCGGGTCCCTGCCCGCTCCAGCAAGGCTTGGTAGTCCTCGACATTGAGCAGGACGAATTGCGCCTTGCGATGCCGCGTCAGGGTGACCGGACGCCGCTGTGCCGCAGCGCTGATTTCACTCCAGTTTCTGGAAAGTTCCGTCGTCGAGTATTGCCGGCTCATCACAACGCTCCAAATACGTAATTTTCGAATTATACGTATTTTCCGTAGAATTTCCACAGGCGAGAAAAAAGCCCCGGCCAGCAAGCCGGGGCTTTCCAGTTTCTCAGGTGTGCCCTGCCCTAGCTTGCCAGGAAGGCCAGCAGGAGGAGTGCCACGATATTGGTGATCTTGATCATCGGGTTCACGGCCGGACCGGCGGTGTCCTTGTAGGGGTCGCCCACCGTATCGCCGGTCACGGAGGCCTTGTGGGCTTCCGAGCCCTTGCCGCCATGATTGCCGTCTTCGATGTACTTCTTGGCATTGTCCCAGGCGCCGCCGCCGACGGTCATGGAGACCGCGACGAACAGCCCGTTGACGATCACGCCCAGCAGCATCGCACCGACGGCTGCCAGGGCCTGGGCCTGATCGGCAATACCGAGGATGACGAAGTAGAGCACGATCGGCGAGAGCACCGGCAGGAGCGACGGCACGATCATCTCGCGGATCGCCGCCTTGGTCAGGATGTCCACCGCCTTGCCGTAGTCCGGCTTGGCCTTGAACTCCATGATGCCCGGGATCTCCTTGAACTGGCGGCGCACCTCGGCAACGACCGCAGTCGCAGCCCGGCCCACGGCCATCATCGACATGCCGCCGAAGAGGTAGGGCAGAAGCCCGCCGAACAGGAGGCCGACGATCACATACGGGTTCTCGAGCGAGAAGTTCGGCTCGATCCCCAGCAAGTGCTCGACATCGGTCGTGTAGGCGGCAAAGAGCACCAGTGCGCCCAGGCCCGCAGAGCCGATGGCATAGCCTTTGGTGACGGCTTTCGTGGTGTTGCCGACCGCATCCAGCGTGTCGGTGGTTTCACGCACCGAGTCGTCCAGACCCGCCATTTCCGCAATACCGCCGGCATTGTCCGTGACCGGGCCGAAGGCATCGAGCGCAACGATCAGACCGGCCAGGGCCAGCATGGTCGTCACCGAGATGGCGATGCCGAACAGGCCCGCCAGGGTGTAGGTGCCCAGAATACCGCCAATGATGATCAGCGCCGGCAGAGCGGTGGATTCCAGCGATACGGCCAGACCCTGAATCACATTGGTACCGTGACCAGATTCCGACGCCAGAGCGACGGACTTCACGGGCCGGTAGCCGGTGCCGGTATAGTATTCGGTCACCCAGATGATGGCCGCCGTCACGACAAGGCCGATAAGGCCGGAGATGAACAGGTTCATGCCCGTGATCATCTTGCCGTTCACTTCGGCAATTTCGCCCATGCCGATGGTGAAATTCGTGACCAGCCACAAGCCGCCGATGGACAGGATGCCCGCCACGATGAGGCCCTTGTAGAGCGCGCCCATCACATTGCTGCCCTTGCCCAGGCTGACGAAGAAAGTGCCGATGATCGAGGTGACGATGCACACCGCAGCAATCGCCAGCGGGTAGAGCACCATCTGCGAGGCCAGGCCGCCGGTGAAGAAGATCGCCGCGAGTACCATGGTGGCGACCACGGTCACCGCATAGGTCTCGAACAGGTCGGCCGCCATGCCGGCGCAGTCGCCGACATTGTCGCCGACATTGTCGGCTATGGTCGCGGCGTTGCGCGGATCGTCTTCCGGTATCCCGGCTTCGATCTTGCCGACCATGTCGCCGCCGACATCCGCCCCCTTGGTGAAGATACCGCCGCCCAGACGGGCAAAGATCGAGATCAGCGAGGCGCCGAAGCCGAGCGCCACCAGGGAGTCGATGATGATGCGGCCGGATGCCCCCTCACCCAGGACAAGCCCCATCGGCCCGGTCAGTATCCAGTAATAGCCGGCGACCCCCAGGAGGGCCAGGCCTGCCACAAGCATCCCCGTGACCGCGCCGGAGCGGAACGCCACAGCCAGGCCCGCGGCCAGGCTCGTGCTTGCGGCCTGCGTCGTGCGCACATTCGCGCGGACCGAAACCAGCATGCCGATAAAGCCCGCTGCGCCGGACAGGACCGCGCCGATGGCGAAGCCCAGGGCAACCTGCCAGCCCAGAAAGACCGCGATCAGGATACAGACGACAATGCCGACAATGGCGATGGTGGTATATTGGCGCTTGAGATATGCGTTCGCGCCTTCCTGGATGGCCGATGCGATCTCCTGCATCTTCTCGGTCCCTGCGCTCGCCGCCATCAAACGCTGCGTCTGGATGACGCCGTAGATGATGGCAAGGACAGCGGCCCCAATGGCCAATAAAAGCATGTTCATGGCTTCCAGCCCCGTTTTATGACTTCTCTCTGGTCACGAAAGGATAGGGGGAAGCATACGCGTGAGAACCACGCGATCCGCCTGCATGTCCCCCGCTTCTTCTTGTTATTGTTAAGGGGACTATGCCCAAGTCATGGGGGCGGCGCAACATGCGAACTTTGGATTTCGAAATCCAATACTTACCGCAGTTGCGAAGGCGCCTTAGCGCATCAGGAGGCGCGTGTCGGAGCTGCGAATCTCGATATGGTCGATCGCATTGGCGCCATACTGTTCGCGCAGCACCTCGAACCAGACCTCTTCGGCCCGGGAAATGTCGAGCTGCTGGCCGTCCGCCCGGCTGACCGGGATGCGGTAGGCCGCGCGCACGAGGGCATCCAGCGCATAGTGCGCATTCTCCTGCATCGACCAGACATTCTGGCCGTCCGCCGCACGCACCCGCACATGGACATAGGCAAAGCCCGTCAGGCGTCCGTCGCGCGACAGGGGGGCGACGAGAGCCGGCAGGTTGAAGGCGCGCGGATCGTCGTCCACCTCGTCTTCATCGCCGACATAGCTGTCGCCATGATCTTCCTCGTCCTCGACCGTGCGGTTGAAGACCAGCAGAAAGCGATTGCCATTGCCGCCGCCGGACGATCCGTGACCGCCATTGCCACCACCGCCGCCGCCTCCGCCCCCGAGGGCGAAAGCCCCGGATTGCAGGGCAAGGGTCAGGATCACGGCAAGCAGAAGACGCATGGGATCAGCTCCAATCGCCTTCACCCTGTCAGAAACGCCTCAAAAATGCGTAAATCCGGCCCGGTCAATTGTCACGGGCTCGCCGTCCGGTCCCAGACAGGTCACGCCCTCGCCTGCCACGGCGCGGCCGATCCGCGTCACCGGTGCATCCAGCGACAGCGCCTCCACCTCGGCCCGGCGCGAGGCCGGTGCGGTGAAGAGGAGTTCGTAATCGTCGCCGCCGCTCAGCAAGCGGCCCAGACCGCCCTCGCCGCCGGCATCGAGCCAGGCCCGCGCCGGCACCGACAGCGGCACCCGATCCGTGGATATCTCGAGCGCCAGCCCGCTCGTTTCTGCGATATGAGCGGCATCGGCGACAAGACCGTCCGAAATGTCGATCGCGGCGGTCGCAATCCCCCTGAGGGCCAGACCGGCCGCCAGCCGCGGCATCGGGTGCGTATAGCGCGACACCAGCTCCGCTGGAGCGCCGACCTCACCCTCCAGCGAGGCCAGCCCCAGCACCGCATCGCCGATCGTGCCCGTCACCCAGACATCATCGCCCGCAATGGCACCGGAACGTAGCAGTGATGTCCCCTCTATGACGCATCCAAGGAGCGTCAATGTCACTGTCATGGGGCCGGGTGTGGACGTTGTGTCACCGCCCAGAAGCGCCAGGCCGAACCGGTCCTGCTCTTCCGCCAGCGCTGCCACGAATTCATCCCGCCAGCGCGGCTCGATCCCTCGCGGCCAGCTCAGCGCACTGAGATAGCCCTGCGGCTGAGCCCCCATCGCGGCAAGGTCGGAGACGTTGGAGCGCATCGCGCGCGCGGCTGCAACTGCGGCGGCGTCATCTGTCCGGAAATGCACACCCGCGACCAGCGTGTCGCAGGCCAGCACCAGCTGCTGTCCCGCAGGCACGTCCAGCACGGCCGCGTCGTCGCGCAGGCCGAGAGCGGCCGCATGGTTCCGGGTCAGCGGTCCCAGGCGTGTCCGGATGAAATCGAACTCGCCGCCGGACGCCATGATCAGAATTCGTCCGGACGCGCCTGGCGGGCACAGCGGTCGAGCGCTGCATTGACGAATTTCGGCTCGGAGCCCTCGAAAAAGGCATTGGCGACATCGACATACTCGTCGATCACCACACGCGCGGGCACATCCTTGCGCTGGAAGAGCTCATAGCCGGCGACGCGCAGGATGGCGCGCACCGTGGCGTCCAGCCGCTCCATGCGCCAACCATCGGCCAGCAGGCCATCGATCGCGGGATCGACCACGGCCTGGCGTTCCACGACGCCGGACACGAGCGAGTCGAAGAAATCCTCGTCGGCCTCGACGAATTCCTCGCCCTCGCCGGCTGCACCGAAACGGTGGTCGCGGAATTCACGGATGACCGTGCTGGCGCCGCGTCCGCCGATCTCCATCTGGTAGAGCGCCTGAACGGCTGCCAGGCGGGCCGCACGGCGCAGACGGGCGCGGGCCTCGGACGGCGTTTCCTTGGATTTTTGCGGTGCGCTCATTTCGAACTCCCGAAGCGGTCGCGCAGCGCGATCAGCGCCAGGGCCGCATTCGCTGCATCCGCACCCTTGTTCTTGTCGACGGCCCGTTTGAGGGCCTGGGCACGGTTCTCGACCGTCAGGATACCATTTCCGGCGATGACACCGTTGAGATTCAGCTCCATCAGCCCGCGCGCGCTTTCGGTGCAGACATAATCATAGTGCGTCGTCTCACCCCGAATGACACAGCCCAGAGCAACATAGCCGTCAAAATCCGCTTCCGCGATCTCTGCCTGGACAATGGCGCCCGGGATTTCCAGCGCACCGGGAACCTCGACCAGTTCGGCCGTGGCGCCGGCAGCCTCGGCGGCCCCTTTTGCGCCCTTGATCAGGGCGTCGGCAATATCACGGTAGAAAGTCCCCGCGACGATCAGGAGTTTGGGGGCGCTCATGCGCTAGTCCTCCGGAAAATGGCGCTCTTCGCGCACGCTCAGCCCATAGCCCTCCAGGCCGACAATCGTGTGCGGTTTGGTGGAGAGCAGGATCATTTCTTTCACGCCCAGGTCCAGCAGGATCTGTGCTCCGACGCCATACTCGCGCAGGCGCTGGGCCTCGCGCTCATCGTCCGCCTTCACGGGCTTGGCGCCCAGGCGTTCCATGATCGCGGTGTGGGAGGTCTCGCGGATGAAGACCATTACCGACGGGCCCTCGGCAGTCGCGATCGCACGGATACCGGCCTCGACCAGTTCGCCGCGCGGGCCTTCCTCGTGCAGTACATCGTCCACGAAGGAGACCTTGTGCATGCGCACCGTGGTCGGCCGGGCGTGCGACGGCTCGCCCTTGACCAGCGCGACGTGTTCGGCGCCATCGATCGTGTTGCGGAAGACGATCAGCTTCAGCGGACCGCCATGCCGGCTGGTGAAATCGGTCTCCAGGCGGCGCTCGATGAAGCGGTCATTGCGGCGGCGATAGGCGATCAGGTCGGCAATCGTGCCGATCTTCAGCCCGTGCAGCTGGGCGAAGGCGACGAGATCCGGCAGCCGCGCCATCGTGCCGTCTTCATTCATGATCTCGCAGATCACGCCGGACGAACCCGCACCCGCCAGCCGGGCGACATCGACAGAGGCCTCGGTGTGCCCTGCGCGGACCAGCACCCCGCCATCGCGCGCCACCAGCGGGAAGACATGTCCCGGTGTCGCGATATCGTCAGCGCCCTTGGACGGGTCGGTCGCCACCTCGATGGTGCGGGCGCGATCATGGGCTGAGATACCGGTGGTGACACCCTCGCGCGCCTCGATCGACGTTGTGAAGGCCGTCTGGTGACGCGAGCGATTGTCCGACGCCATCAGTTTGAGGCCCAGATGCGCAATCCGCTCCTGGTCCATCGCCAGACAGATCAGGCCGCGGCCATGCTTGGCCATGAAGTTGATCGCATCCGGCGTCGCGAACTTTGCAGGAATGACGAGGTCGCCCTCGTTCTCGCGGTCCTCCGCATCGACCAGAATGAACATCCGGCCATTACGGGCGTCCTCGATAATGTCCTCGATGGGGGACAGGGGGATATCGCTCTCGCTCACGCGGGGGTCTCCGAAAACTCGTTCAGGCGCGCGGCGTAGCGCGCCATCGTGTCGACCTCAAGATTGACGCGCGCGTCTTTTTGCAGCCCGCCCAGCGTCGTGACCTCGGCGGTGTGCGGAATAATCATCAGATCGAAGGTGGTGCGGGTGACTTCATTCACCGTCAGGGACACGCCATCGACCGTGATCGACCCCTTTTTCGCAATGAATTTGTTGAGGTTTTCCGGCGGCTCGACCGTGAAGACCAGCCATTCGCCCTCCTCGCGCCGCTCGACAACGCGGCCGACACCGTCCACATGACCCGTCACGAGATGTCCGCCCAGCTCGTCACCCATTTTCAGTGCGCGCTCGAGATTGACCGTTCCGCCTTCACTCCAGGCGCTCAGCGTCGTCAGGCGCAGCGTCTCCGGCGAGACCTCGACCGTGTACCAGCCGCCCTCGCCCCATTCGCCCTTGTCGACCACGGTCAGACAGACACCGGCATGGGCGATGGAGGCGCCCATATCGATCGTGTCCGGCTTCCAGGGCGCCTCGATATCGAAGCGGCGCACCTCATTGCCGGTTATGCTTCGGATACGGCCCTTGGCCGTGACGATACCGGTGAACATCAGCGGATCCGTTCGTAGCTTTCCTGCAGGTCGGCACCGCGTTCGCGGATACCAGTGCGCTTGAAGATGGGGGCCGCCTCCAGCGTCTCAAGCCCGAGGGCTGCGACGACCGGCAGGCCATCGCCGCCCAGCAGCACGGGCGCGCGGAACCATTCGATCCGGTCGACCAGATCGGCCGCGATGGCCGCGGCGGCGATCTGTGCGCCAGCCTCGATCATCACGGTGTTGTACTGGGCAACGGCCCGCGCCAGGTCGCCGTGCGGGACCAGCGTTACCGAACGCCCCGTCTCCGCAAACACGGCCGCATCGCTCGGCGTACGGTCGCGGCTGTCCATGATCACCACATCCGGCTGACGGTCACAGCCGCCTTCAGGCCGGGCAGTCAGACGCGGATTGTCGGCGAGAACGGTGCCGATACCGGTCAGGATCGCCTCATGCGCCGCGCGCATGCGATGCACCTCGGCCCGGCTCTCGGGGCCCGTGATCCATTGCGACGCGCCATTGGCCAGGGCAATCCGCCCGTCCAGCGAGGTTGCCAGTTTCAGGGTGACACGCGGACGCGCCGCGCCGGTCATTCGTCGTCGTCAGCCGACGCGCCCTTGCTGGCGGTCAGATGCTCGTCGGTGATGAATTCGCGGAAATCCTCGACCTTGTGGAAGTCCTTGTAGACTGAGGCGTAGCGGACATAGGCCACCGCATCGAGGCCCTTGAGGCCTTCCATCACCAGTTCGCCGACCCGGTCGGAGGTGACATCGGTCTCGCCGGTCGACTCCAGCCGCCGGACAATGCCCGAGATCATCTGGTCGATACGGTCCGGTTCGATATTTCGCTTCTGCATCGCCAGCTGGATAGACCGGTTCAGCTTCTCGCGGTCGAACGGCACGCGCCGACCCGACTTCTTGAGCACGGTCAGCTCGCGCAGCTGCACGCGCTCGAACGTGGTGAAACGGGCCGCGCAGGAGGGACACTGGCGACGGCGACGGATGGCATTCCCGTCCTCTGCAGGACGGGAATCCTTAACCTGGGTATCGGGATGACCGCAAAAAGGACAACGCATCCGGTCAGTTTAGGCCAGTTCCGGGTAGATGGGGAAGCGTGCGGTCAGCGCTTTGACCTCGTCACGTACAGCGGCCTCGATTTCGGCGTTGCCGTCCGGGTTGTCGACCAGCGCGTCGAGCACCCGGACCATCATCTGGCCGATCTGGGTGAACTCGGCCTCGCCGAAGCCGCGCGTGGTGCCGGCCGGCGAGCCGACACGCAGGCCGGATGTGACCGTCGGCTTCTCCGGATCGAAGGGCACGCCATTCTTGTTGCAGGTGATATAGGCGCGCTCGAGCGCCTGTTCGGCCGCATTGCCCTTCAAGCCCTTGGGACGCAGGTCGACCAGCGCCAGATGGCTGTCCGTGCCGCCGGAGACGATGGCATAACCGCCATCGATGATCGCCTGGGCCATGGCCCGGCAATTGACGATGACCTGGCTCGCATAGTCCTTGAAGTCCGGCTGCAACGCCTCACCGAAGGCCACGGCCTTGCCGGCGATGACATGCATCAGCGGACCGCCCTGCAGGCCCGGGAAGATCGCGGAATTGATCTTCTTGCCCAGCTCTTCGTCATTCGAGAGGATCATGCCGCCGCGCGGACCACGCAGCGTCTTGTGCGTGGTCGTGGTGACGACATGGGCGTGCGGCATCGGGTTGGGATAGCTGCCGCCGGCCACCAGGCCGGCAAAGTGCGCCATATCGACCATGAGATAGGCACCGACTTCATCGGCAATGCTGCGGAATTCGGCAAAATCGATCTCGCGCGGATAGGCCGAACCGCCCGCCACGATCAGCTGCGGCTTCACCTCGTTCGCCTGCTTGCGCAGCGCGTCGTAGTCGATCCGGGCATCCGCCTCGCGCACGCCATAGGCGTGAGCCTCGAACCATTTGCCCGACAGGTTGGGGCGCGCGCCGTGGGTCAGGTGGCCGCCGGCATCCAGCGACATGCCCAGGATCTTGTCACCCGGCTTGAGCAGCGCCAGGAAGACGCCCTGGTTCGCCTGGCTGCCGGAGTTCGGCTGGACGTTGACATAGGCCGCGCCGAACAGCGCCTTGGCGCGCTCGATGGCCAGGGTCTCGACCACATCGACATGCTCACACCCGCCATAATAGCGGCGGCCCGGATAACCCTCGGCATATTTGTTGGTCAGCGGCGAGCCCTGCGCTTCGAGCACCGCACGCGAGACGATGTTCTCGGAGGCGATCAGCTCGATCTGCTGTTGCTGGCGCTGAATCTCGGCGTGGATCGCATGAGCCACCTCACGGTCGGATTCGACGATGGAGCGGGAAAAGAACGGGGTGTTGGCGCCCGTTTCGGCCTGATTGTCCGGCATGACGACTCCTTACTCGGCTGCCCCGTGTGATAAGGCCCGCTCCCGTGCGATACAAGCCGGGTTTTTCCGCCGGACAGCCTGAATTTTTCACGCGCGTCTCAATTTGAGATTATTTGGAACTGCTGTCGCCAACTGCTCTGCCACAAATGAAATTTGCCGCTTGAGCTTGAACTTCACATTGCCACATAATATCCAACGCCCATCGATAATTTGAATCGGGCCACTATTCCGGCCCGGCGCCCCCCGAACGTTTGAAGGTTTGATCATGGCAGATGACAATTTCCCCGAAATCGACAAGGAAGAGCTCCTGCGCATGACGACGGACGTCGTCGCCTCCTATCTGTCCCACAATTCCATGCCGGCCGAGCATGTTCCCGATCTGATCAAGTCGGTGCACGCGACGATGAAGGACGTGTCGGAAACGACGGTCAAACAGGAGCCGAAGACGAAGCCGGCCGTCGCCGTATCGAAGTCGGTGAGCGACGACTACATCGTCTGCCTGGAAGACGGCAAGAAGCTGAAAATGCTGAAGCGCTATCTGCGCTCGCAATACAACATGTCGCCGGACGACTATCGCCGCAAATGGAACCTGCCGTCGGATTACCCGATGGTCGCACCGGCCTATTCGCGCAAGCGTTCGCAGTTTGCCAAGGATATCGGCCTGGGACGCGGCAAGAAGGACGGCTGATCTTCCGTTCGGATATCACACACGAATACCACGGCCGGACCCAGTGTCCGGCCGTTTTTTGTTGTCTGCATTGCGTGAGAGTTTCCACTCGACCTTCGCGCGGGCGAGCGCGTCGATCTCTTCGCGCGGCGTGTTGCGGGGAACCTGGAAAACCAGTTCCTCGCCGGTCTCGGCATCGATCGCGGCGACCCGAAGCGCCTGCCCGATCGCGATCACCTCGATATAGATTTCACGACCGGACATCGCCGCTCCAGAATGACCGCCGCCGGACTGTCAGGCGCGGGCCACCCCGGTCTGTTCCGACGCGCGCTGCCAGACATCGTCCAGCGCGTCGATCAGCGTGTCGAACATTGCGTCCGTGTGCAAGGGCGTCGGCGTCAGGCGCAGCCGCTCCGTACCGCGCGGCACGGTGGGATAATTGATCGGCTGGACATAGATGCCGTGATCGTCGAGCAGCATGTCCGAGATGCGCTTGCACAGCACCGGATCGCCGACATGCACCGGCACGATATGGGTAACGGAGCTTTCCAGCACCGGGAAGCCGGCCCCGTTGAGGCGGGCCTTCAGCGTGGCGGCGCGTTCCTGGTGCTGTTCACGCAGGTGATGCGAGGATTTGAGATACTCCACGCTCGCCCGGGCGCCGGCGGCCAGGGCCGGCGGCAGGGCCGTCGTGAAGATGAAGCCCGGCGCCATCGAGCGGATCGCGTCGCAGATCGCGCCATCAGCCGCGATATAACCGCCCATGACGCCAAATGCCTTGCCCAGCGTGCCTTCGATGATGTCGACGCGATCCATCAGACCGTCGCGTTCGGCAATACCGGCACCGCGCAGGCCGTAGAGGCCCACCGCGTGCACTTCATCGAGATAGGTCAGGGCGTTGTATTTTTCCGCGAGGTCGCAGACAGCCTCGATCGGGCCGATATCGCCATCCATCGAGTAGACCGACTCGAAGGCGATGACTTTCGGTGCATCGGCCGGTGCTGCGGCCAGCAATTCTTCCAGATGCGCGACGTCATTGTGGCGCCAGATCCGCTTTTCGCAGCGCGCCCCCTTCACACCCTCGATCATCGAGGCGTGGTTGAGTTCGTCGGAGAACATGATCAGGCCCGGCAGGATCTTGCCCAGCGTCGACAGCGTCGCCTCATTGGCGATGTAGCCTGAGGTGAAGAGCAGCGCGCCGTCCTTGCGGTGCAGGTCGGCCAGCGAACGCTCCAGTTCCACGTGATAATGGGTCGTGCCGGAAATGTTGCGCGTACCGCCGGCACCGGAACCGACATCGTCGATCGCCTTCTTCATCGACTCGACGACGCAGGGCACCTGGCCCATGCCCAGATAATCGTTGGAGCACCACACCGTCACATCGCGCACATCGCCACCCGGCGAGCGCCAGCGTGCAACGGGGAATTCGCCCTTGCGGCGGAGCAGATCGGCAAACACCCGGTAGCGGCCTTCCGCCTTGACCCGGCGGACCGCGTCCGCGAAGGCGTTCTGATAGTTCATGGCGGTGCCTTTCTTGATTCTGCAGCCGGAACAGGCCTCGGATCGGGTTTTAGAGGGATTGTTTCCCGATCGCGACAGGACAGAGCGCCGCACCTCAGCAATAATTCACAACAAATGCTGCATGCCCCTGTTATAACTGCATCATAACCGACACTCAGGCGCAAAGAAAAGGCGCGGTTTCCGGGGAAACCGCGCCTCGATTCTGGTCGGAGACAGTCGCTGGCTACATGCGGAACCGGATGTGATCGGCCCAGAAGCGTTCAATACGGGTCAGCGCCGTATTCACCGCCGGCAACTGGTCCACATCCACGCCACCGACCGGCGACAGCGCCGTGCCCTGGCGGGCGAACAGCGTGTTCAGCCGGGCGCGGACAGCATGACCGGTTTCGGTCAGGCTGACGCGGACCGAACGACGGTCGACTTCAGAGCGCTCGTGGCGGATATAGCCCGCATCGACGAGCTTCTTGAGATTGTAGGAGACGTTGGAGCCGAGATAGTGGCCGCGCGTACGCAGCTCGCCGGCAGTCAGTTCCTGGTCACCGATATTGAAGAGCAGCAGCGCCTGGACCGAGTTCAGATCGTCCAGCCCCTCGCGATCGAGCTCATCCTTCACAACATCCAGGAGCTGCCGGTGCAGGCGCTCCACGAGTTGAAGAAGCTCGAGATATTCCATGTTCGGCGCCGCATCCGGCGCCATGTTTTCTGCCATGACCATTTGACCACTCCACCCGATCTTTTTCGATCTTGTGAGCGGAGCCTAGCGGCAAAGGGCAAAAATCCCCTTAACGTGACGCAATCCGTTGCGGACGGCGGCTGCCGACTTCTTGCGAAGACGCCGGCAGGCCTTGGGAAATCCTCTCGGCCGAAACCGCCCGCCGGCTATTCGCCCCAGCTACCGTCGAGCAGTTTGTAGATTCCGGAGAAGTCCGACGCGCCGCCGCCGAGATTGTCGAACATGGCGTAGAGCGCTTCGGCCTGGGCACCCAGCGGCGTGGTCGCCCCGGCGGTCTGGGCGGCATCCTGGGCCAGTTTGAGATCCTTCAGCATCATCGCCGTGGCAAAGCCCGGCTTGTAGCCATTGTTTGCCGGCGTGGTCGGGATCGGCCCCGGCACCGGGCAATAGCTGGTCATCGACCAGGACTGGCCGGACGCCTTGGACGAGATGTCGAAGAATTTCTGCGCATCCAGACCCAGCTTGTCGGCAAGCGCAAAGGCCTCGCACGTGCCGATCATGGTGATGGCGAGCAGCATGTTGTTGCAGATCTTGGCCGCCTGCCCGGCGCCCAGATCGCCGGCGCGCAGCACCGCCTTGCCCATCGCATCGAGGAAGACCTCGGCGGCCGTGAAATCGGCTTCCGATCCGCCGACCATGAAAGTCAGCGTGCCGCCCTGGGCTGCAGCAACGCCGCCGGACACCGGTGCGTCGACAAAGCGGAAGCCCTTCTCCACGGCCAGCCCGCCGACATGGCGCGCACTGGCAACGTCGATGGTCGAACAGTCCATGAACAGCGTACCGGGCGACGCCGCGCCAAATATCTCGCCCTCATAGACTGCGCGCACATGCTTGCCCGCCGGCAGCATCGTCACCACGGCTTCCGCCGCCGCAACCGCTTCGGCAGCCGACGCCGCGGCGCTGGCGCCACTGTTCACAGCGTGAGCGACAGCATCGGCGCTGAGATCGAAGGCCAGAACCTCATGTCCGGCCTTCACCAGATTGGCCGCCATGCCCGATCCCATGTTTCCAAGACCGATAAAGGCAATCTTCGCCATCACTGCTTCTCCCGTGGAATTGTCTCGTTGGACCGGCGCTATTCGCCGAGGAATGTCATTTCATGATCACTGTCGAGCGGCGCAAAGGCGACCTCGATCGCCGCATCGTCAACCTCGGCCACCGTCGCCGGCGACCATTTCGGCGCATGATCCTTGTCGATGATCACGGCACGCACGCCCTCATAGAAATCCGTGCCTGTCAGGCACCAGCTGGACACGCGCAGATCCTGACGCATCACATCTTCGAAGCTGAGATCTCCCCCCTTGCGTAGGCAGGCCAGGGTCAGCTTCAGCGCCGTCGGCGATTTGCTGGCGATGATCTGGGCCTGTTTGGCCGACCAGCTGTCGCCCGCGCCCTCGATCCGCGCCACAATGTCCTCGACCCGGTCGCCGGCGAAAGCCGCATCGATCAGGCCGCGCGTATGCGCCAGATCGCTGTCGCCGGGATCGCCGGAGAATTCCTCCAGCAGAACTTCCAGCGCGTCCTCGTCGGACAGGTCCGCCGTCTCCAGCGCCGCAATCAGCGCTTCGGTCTGGCCGGAGGGGCAGTAGTGCGTCGCCAGGCCCGCCGCGATACAGTCCGGCGCCTTCAGGCGCGCCCCTGTCAGCCCCATCCAGGTGCCGATCTCGCCGGCCAGGCGCGGCAGGAAATAGGCGCCGCCAACATCCGGGTGAAAGCCGATCCCGGTTTCCGGCATGGCGAACACCGTACGATCGCCGGCCACCCGGTGCGAGCCGTGCACCGACACGCCGACACCGCCGCCCATCGTGATGCCGTCGATCAGGGCGATATAGGGTTTGGGATAGTGATGGATCAGCGTGTTGAGCCGGTATTCGTCGCGCCAGAACAGCCAGGCCCGGTCATCACCGGCCTTGCCCGAATTGTGCAGCTGGAGAATGTCGCCGCCGGCGCAGAAGCCCTTCTCGCCTGCCCCGTCGACCACCACCGCCTTCACGCTGTCATCGTTCTTCCAGGCCTGCAGCGCCTCGATCATGTCGAGGCACATGCCATGGGTCAGCGCATTGAGCGCCTTGGGACGGTTCAGCGTGATACGGCCCACCTGGCCGGTCTTGCGGGCGATAATTTCCGGTTCGTCGGTCATGGGCGCAGGCCTCTTCCTGATACTCACTGATGCGCTGTTTAGGCCGGACGCCGCCGGCATCCAAGACCGCGTCTGCGGCCTATTCGGTGTCGCCGTAGAATTCGCGCATCACCCAGTCGCCGTCCTTCCATTCCGGCTCCAGGGCCGCGAACACCAGGCCGACCCAGCCAAAGCGCGGATCGTTGGATTCCTTAGCCAGCGCCTCGTCGTGCTGCAGCGGCACCCAGCAGACCAGGTCGCCGGCATCCAGCCCCTTCTCTGGCGCGCCGATGGTGCGCGAGAAGACGATGAAACCGCCATCCTCGGACGCCACTTTCAGCATCACATTGGCATTGCCGTCTGTGTCAAAGGCGAGCGGCGCATCCGAGCCGAACTCGCTGCGCGCATCCAGGATGATGGCCGGCAGCGGCTGCTCCGGCGCGAGAACGGTATTCAGCTCATGACAGGCCGCCTGGAACGCGGCCTCGCTGGTCTCGAAGGCCCGGTTCGACAGGCCCTGCTGTTTTTCCTCGGCGATGACGCTCTCCTGTTTCGGCTCGTCCTATTTCAGCTCATCTTTCGCGATGATGACGCGCATGATCTCGTTCGTGCCCTCCAGGATCTGGTGGACGCGCAGATCACGCACGATCCGCTCGAGCGGATAATCCTTGAGGTAGCCGTAGCCGCCATGCAGCTGCAAGGCCTGATTGGCGACGTCGAAACACGTATCCGTCGCGAACCGCTTGGCCATGGCGCAATACTTGGCAGCTGACGGATCGCCCGCATCGACCGAGGCCGCGGCGCGATAGAGCATCAGGCGCGAGGCCTCCAGCTCGGTCGCCATGTCGGCCAGCCTGAACTGGGTCACCTGGAATTGCGACAGCTCGCGGCCGAACTGCTTGCGGGTGCCGACATAGGCCTTGGCCACCTCGAACGCCTCGGTCGCACCGCCCAGGGAACAGGCGCCGATATTGATGCGGCCGCCATTCAGCCCCTTCATCGCCAGGGTGAAACCCATGCCCTCTTCGGCCAGCAGGTTCTCCGCCGGCACGCGGCAATCCTCGAAATTGACGATGCGCGTCGGCTGGGCATTCCAGCCCATCTTCTTCTCATTGGCGCCGAAGGAGAGCCCCGGCGTGTCCTTTTCCACCACGATGGTCGAGATGCCCTTGGGCCCCTCGCCGCCCGTGCGGCACATGACGACGTAATAATCGGAGGTGCCCGCGCCGGAGATGAAAGCCTTGGCGCCGTTGAGCACATAGTGGTCGCCGTCGCGCACGGCCTTGGTCTTCAGACTGGCCGCATCCGAGCCCGCACCCGGTTCGGTGAGACAGTAGGAGGCGATCTTCTCCATCGTCATCATCTGCGGCAGGAAGCGCTGGCGCTGATCCTCATTGCCCCAGGTGTCGATCATCCAGGCGCACATGTTGTGGATCGACAGGAAGGCCGCCGTGGCGACACAGCCGCGCGACAATTCCTCGAAAATGAGTGCGGCATCGAGACGCGTCAGATTGGAGCCGCCGACATCCTCGCGCGTGTAGATACCGGCAAAGCCGAGCTCGGCCGCCTCGCGCATCACCTCAACGGGGAAGTGTTTTTCCTCGTCCCAGCGGGCCGCATTGGGCTTGAGACGGTCTTCGGCGAATTTTCTCGCCATGTCGCGAATGAGGGTCTGATCTTCTGTGAGAGCGAAATGCACCGCAGCGCTCCTGTTGCTTATATGGTCCTGTGGAGACAAATTTTGCCGAAGCGATTTGGAACGGAGCCGTAACGCGGGCTGACGCGCGCGGCAAGTTCGATAACGCACACCCCGGCCGTCATTCCGGCCTCTGACGACAAGGACACGCGCCCGCCATGTACCCGTCCACACGCCTTCGCCGCACCCGTCAGGCCGACTGGTCGCGCCGCCTCGTACGCCAGAATACCCTGACAGTGAACGATCTGATCTGGTCCGTCGTGGTGTCCGACACCGCCGATCCGGTCGAACCTGTGATGGCGATGCCGGGCGTCGACCGCCTGTCGCTTTCCGCACTGGCGAAGGCGGCGAAGGAAGCCCAGGATCTGGGCATTCCGGCGATGGCGATCTTCCCGCACATCGATCCGGCGAAGAAGGACGATGCCGGCTCGGAAGCGCTCAATCCGGACGGTCTGGTCCCCAATGCGATCCGCACAATCAAGGACGCCGCGCCCGATGTCGGCGTGATCTGCGATGTCGCGCTCGACCCCTTCACCACGCACGGCCATGACGGCGTGCTCGACGGCGATCGCATCGCCAATGACGCCACCGTCGAACAGCTGGTCGCCCAGGCCCTCGTGCAGGCGCAGGCCGGCTGCGATGTCATCGCTCCGTCCGACATGATGGATGGCCGTATCGGCACGATCCGCGACGCGCTGGAGGCGGACGGCCATCACGACACGATGATCCTCTCCTACGCCGCCAAATACGCCTCCGGCTTCTACGGCCCCTATCGCGAGGCGATCGGCTCGGCGGCGGCGCTGAAGGGCGACAAGCAGACCTACCAGATGGATCCCGCCAATCGCGACGAGGCGATCCGCGAGGTCGAGCTCGACATCGCCGAGGGTGCCGACATGGTGATGGTCAAGCCCGGCCTGCCCTATCTCGATATCGTCCGCGCCCTCTCCGACACCTTCCCCGTCCCGGTTTACGCCTTCCAGGTCTCCGGCGAATACGCCATGATCGAGGCCGCCGCCGCCAATGCCTGGATCGACGGCGAACGCGTGATGATGGAAAGCCTCCTCGCCTTCAAGCGCGCGGGCGCCGCAGGGATCATCACCTATTTTGCGCCAAGGGCGGCGCGAGTGCTGAACGGATAGCCGACAACCTCGCTGTCATCCCGGCCGGATGTCCCGCGACGGCGGGACGCAGTGCCGGGCCCCACACGCTCAGCTCGCGCCCGCAAGCCGGCGCGATGCCGGCACAGCGAATGTCTGGAAAAGCACCGGGATTATGGGTCCCTGATCTCCGCCCGGCCCGGAGCCGGGCATCCGTCAGGGATGACACGGGACATTGGCCAGAAAATCCCTGAGTTTTTATACAATCATGACGTGCTATACTTGGCCTCACACAGTAGGAACCTAGCAATGCACAAGACCTGCCCGGCCTGCAGCGCAAAGCTGCCCGCCAACACGATCTGGCGCATGAATACCGGCAGCCAGTTTTCCTGCAGCCAGTGCGATGCGATTCTCGGCTGGCAGGCTGGCAGGCTGGTGGCGCTCGTGCTGCTGATCGGCTTCGCGGCCGTTCCCGCTTTCATCTGGCTGGCCGGGTGGCTGGGCCCCACCAGCCTGGTTGTCGCGATCCTGCTCCTGATCGCCGGATGCGGCCTGGTGGCAATCCAGGGCATGCGCCCCGTTCTCCTCCGCCGAACCTGACCGGTCCTGCGACCCGCTTCCCGGCGGCACTCACCCCGTTCAGCCTTTGACCTCGAACGCGGTCTGCGGCATGCCCGTATCCGACAGCGACAGCTTCACCGGGACGTGCCTCATGACTTCCTCCACCCGCGAAACCCGCACCGTGCAGGCCATGCACGCGATCGACCGCCTCACCGGCGCGGTCATTCCGCCGCTGCACACCTCGACGACCTATGCGCGCGATGCCGATAACGCACTCATCGGCGCGCAGGACTATCGCCGTCCGGAAGGACCGACCGAGCAGCAGGCGGCGCAGGTGCTCGCCATGCTGGACGGCGGGGCGGATGCGCGGCTGTTTTCCTCGGGCATGGCGGCGATCGCAGCCGTGCTGGAAAGCGTGCCGGCGGGCGGGCATGTCGTCGCCCAGACCGAGATGTATTACGGCGCGCGGGGCCTCTTGCAGCGGGCGCTGGCGAAAAAGCGGATCACGCTGAACCTGGTGATGCCGGGCGATCTGGATGCCCTCACCGCCGCGGCCCGTCCCGCCACCGACCTGATCTGGATCGAAACGCCCGCCAACCCGTCCTGGGCCATCGTCGACATCGCCAAGGCGGCTGATATCGCCCACGCCGTCGGTGCCACGCTGGCGGTCGACTCGACCTGCGCCCCGCCCTGCACCACGCGACCGCTGGAGCTGGGTGCTGATCTCGTCATGCATTCGGCGACCAAATACCTCAACGGCCATTCCGACGTGCTCGCCGGCGCACTGGTCACCCGCAAGAGCGACACCCGCTGGGACGATATCTGCGAGATCCACAACAAGACCGGCGCCATTCCCGGCGCCTTCGAGACCTGGCTCCTGCTGCGCGGCCTACGCACCCTGCATGTGCGTTATGCCCGCCAGAGCGGGACCGCGCTGTGGCTGGCCGAGCAGCTGGCTGCCGATACGCGGCTTGCGGCCGTGCACTATCCCGGACTTCCCGGCCATCCCGGTCACGATGTGGCGCGGCGCCAGATGACGGGCGGGTTCGGCGGCATGCTGTCGGTCGAGCTGGCCGGCGGTTTCGAGGCGGCGCGGCGCTTTGCGGCGGCCACGAACGTCTTCATCCAGGCGACTTCGCTGGGCGGGGTGGAAAGCCTGATCGAGCACCGCAAACCCGTCGAAGGCGCCGACAGCCCGGTGCCCGACGCGCTGGTGCGCCTGTCGGTCGGGCTGGAAACACCGGCCGACCTGCTGGCCGATATCGATCAGGCACTCGCGGCGGCTGCCGCCACCGGCAAAAAGTAGCCAATCGCCACCTTTGCTGCACCAGAACCCAGTACTCCACACGTTTTTCGACATCTCTATTGTCGAATCTGAAAATATTTGCCTACGGTACAGGCGTTCTGTTGTGGTTCGTGTACGCGTTACTCAAGAAAAGTAATGGGGAGATCCACATGTCACTCGACAAGATCGTCTGGGCCGTCGCGGCCATCGCCGCCATCGTCTTCGCCTTCATATCCGGCTTCGAATGGGGCGGGCTGATACTGGCCCTGCTGGGTCTGGCCAGCGGCTTCTTCATCAAGGGAGAGCACCGCCGCGCCGTGATCCTGGCGGCCATTTTCCTGATCGCCGGCGGTTCCGGCGCGCTCGGCGTCATACCGGCGGCGGGCGAGTATCTCACGGCCATCTTCACCAATTACGGCGCCGTCCTGTCGGCGGCGTCTCTCATGGTGATCGTCATGGCGACGGCCGAACGCCTCGTGCCGGGCATGCCGTCGGGAGAATAGAAGCGGGGCGTCTTTTCCTCCTCAACACCGGTTGGGGAGGAAAGGCGCCAGCGCGCTTTCTTCCCCACGGAACGTGGGGAAGTGGGCCGCGGCGAAGCCGCGGGTCGAAGGGGCCGGCGCGCAGCGCCGGGAGGGCCGTCGAACCTGTCGCGACATTCCGCCTGCGCTTCGCTCCGGCGGCCCCCTCCACCGCTTCGCGGTCCCCCTCCCCAACTCTCGTTGGGGAGGAAAGACGCCGCCAAGCGTTCCAGACCCTATTCGCTGATCCGCACGGCAGGCAGCGACCATTTGAACCGGATCGCACAGCCGCGCAGGATCAGTGCAAGAGCCGCCGACCCCAGGGTCACGGCGCTGGGGTTGAAGCCCAGGGCCAGTCCCGCGACATAGGCCGCCGCGCCGGCCATTGCCGCAAGGGCGTAGATGTCCTCGCGCAGCACCAGCGGCACGTCATTGACGATGATATCGCGCAGGAGACCGCCAAAGGCCGCGCTCATCATCCCGGTGAGGATGGCGATGGTCCAGTGCGCCCCGGCTGCCAGACCGGCCTCGGCGCCGATCACGCAGAAAACGGAAAGTCCGATCGCGTCGGCCCAGATCAGTGCGGCGCGGCGGGTTGCGATGGCCTGCGCCCAGGGCGAGGTGAAATAGCCCAGCAGCGCGCCGCCGACAGCAACCGCGAGATAGTTCGGCTCGGCGATCCAGTAGACCGGCAATTGTCCCAAGAGCACATCGCGCAACGTGCCGCCACCCATCCCCGTCACGGCACCGACAATCGCGGCGCCGAACGGGTCGAGCGTCTTGCGCGCCGCCAGCATGCCGCCGGAATAGGCGAAGAAGGCGATGCCGCCATAGTCCAGCAGGGTGAACAGGAATTCGACATTCATGATCCCGCTCCTGTTGCCTCGGGAAGCGCCGGCACGACCGGCAGCCCCTCGCCCGTCTCGACCGTCAACAGCACCGCCAGCCCGGTCAGAGCGACGATCAGCACGGCCCAGACCGCCAGATTGATATAGACCGAGCGCGTCGCCGAGCGCCGTTCGAGCCAGGTGCGCGGCCTTATCCCCTTGTAGAAGAAAACCAGCAGCGCGGCGAGATTGACGCTGACCACATTGATCGCCAGCAGGAGCCCGGCGCGCAGGGCGAGTTCGGTCTCGCCGGCGCCCAGCAGCAGGCCCGCCGTCGCCGCCGGCGGCAACAGCGCGACGGCGACCATCACGCCCACCAGGGTGGAGGACAGTCCCGTCGCGATCGACAGCGCTGCCGCCGCCCCCGACGCCAGGGCGAGCACGGTGGAATCGAGCCCGACAACCGTGCGTCCGGTCAATTCCTCAGACGTCAGATCCGCGCCGAACGCCAGGCCGATCAGGGCCGACAGCGCCATGCCGAAGGCGAGGCCCACCAGCGCCGTGCGTGCCGAACGGACCATCAGCTCCAGATCGCCCAGCGCCGAAGCAAAGGAGAAGGCGAGGATCGGGCCCAGCAAGGGTGCGATCACCATGGCGCCGATCACTACGGCGGCATTGTCCGCCGACAGGCCGAACACGGCGACGATGGTGGACAACAGGGTCAACAGCAGGAAGTCGCGATGCAGTTTCGCACCGCCCGCCACGTCCTGGTAGAGCTCCTCGCGCAGGGCGATGAATTTGCGGCGCGCCGACGCCTCGACCAGTTTCGCCGCCGGCTTGGGCAGGCTGGCCTCGACCGGCAGCACGACCAGGCGCCAGTCCTCCAGACCGTCCATCAGCCCGTTGATCGCATCGATCGCGGCCTGTCCCTCGCCATCGCCGAAGACCAGACGCAAGACGCGCCGGCCGCGCGAGGTGGGCTCGCTCAGAACGGTATCCAGCGGGTCGGCCCGCTCGCTCGCCGCCATCAGGCGTTCCACAAGGGCCGCATCGTCCCGGAAACTCAGCTCGATCAGACGCATCCCGGCTTACGCCTTGCCATGCTGGCGCGCGTGCATCTCGCGGCGTGCGTGCTCGAACTCCAGCAGATCGGCCAGATCGCGTGCCCGCCAGGCCGCGCCCATCATCATCAGGCTGCACACCATCCACACCCCGAGAATTCCGATCAGCGTATCGATCCGCTCGAACCCGATCCGCACCCAGAACTCCGGATCCATTTCCGAGATGCCGAACACGGCGGCAACCGGGACGGAAACCAGAATCAGGGTTGTCGTGCGGAAGACCCGCTCGACACGATGCGCATTGAGCGCGGCATAGGTTTTCAGGAATTCGACCTGGGCATCGTCGAGCCCGCCCAGCAGGCCCAACCCGACCTTCCAGTGCACCGCCCGCGTCAGCGGCGTCAGCTGGTCATTGGCCATCTGCGCCAGAGAGCGCCGGGTGAAACCGGCCAGCAGCATGCGCCAGGTCGCGAACAGCGAAGTCAGGCGTTTCCACACGCCCATCGCGACCGGATCGGTGCGGATCAGCTGGCCCTCATCGCTCACAGGTCACGCTCCAGCCGCGCGATCAGCGAGGAGGTGTCCCAGCGATTGCCGCCCATGGCCTGCACATCGGCGTAGAACTGGTCGACCAGCGCCGCCACCGGCAGGCGCGCACCATTGCGGCGGGCCTCTTCCAGCGTGATGCGAAGGTCCTTGCGCATCCAGTCGATAGCAAAGCCGAAATCGAACTCGCCCTTCACCATGGTCTGCCAGCGGTTTTCCATCTGCCAGGACTGCGCCGCGCCCTTGGAGATCGCGCCGATCACCAGCGCCGGGTCCAGCCCCGAGCGCTTGGCGAAGTGCAGGCCTTCGGAGAGGCCCTGGACGATACCGGCGATGCAGATCTGGTTGACCATCTTGCACAATTGCCCGGCACCGGCCGGACCGATCAGCGAGCTTGCCTTGGCATAGGCCTCCATCACCAGCTCGGCGCGCGCAAACGTGTCCGCCTCGCCGCCGCACATGATGGTCAGCTGACCGTTTTCCGCGCCAGCCTGGCCACCGGAGACCGGGGCGTCGAGAAAACCGATCCCGGCGTCACGGGCGGCCTGGTCCAGCTCCCGCGCCAGCTCGGCCGAGGCCGTGGTGTGATCGACCAGCACCGCACCCGGCTTCATCGCCGGGATCGCCTGTTCGGCGACGCTGCGCACATCGGGATCGTCGCCCAGGCAGGCAAAGACGAAGTCCGCATCCGCAACGGCCGCCTCGACCGAGGGGGCTGACACGCCGCCATGCTCGGCCGCCCATTGCTCCATCTTCGCCGCCGTGCGGTTCCAGACGACGACGACATGGCCGGCCCCGGCGAGGTGGCCCGCCATCGGATAGCCCATCACTCCCAGACCGAGAAACGTGCAGCGCGCCATGAAGCTCTCCCCTTTGCGTTCCCCCCTTGCTAGTCTCCCGGCAATTGGGGAGCAAGTCATCATGATCGCACGTCTTCTTCGCTATGCCGGTCTGGCTGTCGCCGGACTGCTGGCCCTGGCCGTTGTCGCGGCGCTGGTTGTCGGCAACCGTCTCTACGCCTCGCTGCCGCAGACCAGCGGGACGATGGACGCCCCCGGCCTGCAGAACACCGCGCACATCGTGCGCGACAGCTGGGGCATTCCGCACATCTTCGCCGACCGCGATCGCGACGCGTTCTACGCGCTCGGTGTTGCCCACGCTCAGGACCGGCTGTGGCAGATGGAAATCACCCGGCGGGCCCTGCGCGGCCGTGTCGCCGAAGTGCTGGGCGAGCCCGGCGTCTCCTCCGACATCTTCTTCCGCACAATGGGTCTGGGTCCGGCCGCAGACATCGCGGCGGAAAACCTGCCGGCCGACATCCAGGCCGCGCTGGAAGCCTATGCCGCCGGCGTCAATGCCGTGACCGGCGCGCCGGGCTTCGTCGCGCCGCCGGAATTCCAGATCCTGATGATGCAGCCGGAACCCTGGACGCCAGCCGACACGGTGGTGGTCTACAAGGCGATCGCGCTCGACCTGTTCGGCAATGCCTTCGAGGAACCGCGCCTTGCGGCATTACAAGCGCATCTGGGCCCGGAGCGCACGCTGGAATTCATCGGCCGCTATCCCGACGACGCCCCCCGCTCGCTCTCCATGGCCGATCTGGGGCTAGAGGAGACGACCGCGACACCCGAGACCGAAACGCCGACCCAGGGGCCGGAAGACAATGGCCGTGACGGATCGAACAACTGGGTGCTCTCCGGCAGCCGCACCGTGTCCGGCCTGCCCATCCTGGCCAACGACCCGCATCTGGGCCTGCGTGCACCGGCGATCTGGTATCTCGCCCGCATCACCGCGCCGGACGGGTCGGTGGTCGGCGCCACCCTGCCCGGCACGCCTTTCGTGACGCTGGGGCGCAATGACAATATCGCCTGGGGCTTCACCAATACCGGTCCCGATGTCGGCGATCTTCATGCCGTAACCGAGGCCGAAGTGACCGGCTCGCGCGAGGAAGTCATCGCCGTGCGTTTCGGCGACGACATCACGATCACACGACGCGAGACAGCCACCGGCCCGGTGCTCGATCCGGAACACTTCCCCGCCTACACCGTGCCCGAAGGCGCCGATTTCTTTGCCCTGCAATGGATGCTCGACGAGCCGGACGACGCCACAACCGGTGTCGGCATGCATATTCTGGCCGGTCAGGACTGGCAGGACTTTGTCGACGCCGTCCGCAATTTCGTGGCGCCGCAGCAGAACATGGTGTTTGCCGCACGCGACGGGGATATCGGCTTCTACGCTCCGGCGCGCATTCCGGTGCGCGATGCCGACGGCAACTGGGTCTCGACCATTCCCTTCGAGGACCTGCCTCACACCCGCAATCCCGAACGCGGCTTCATCGCCACCGCCAACAACAAGATCGTGCCGGACGGCTATCCGCATTATCTCACCGGCGACTGGTATGGCGTGAACCGGATCCGGCGCATCTATGAGGGTATCGAGAGCACCGACCGCCACGACCTGGACAGTATGGCCGCGCTGCAGATCGATACGGTTTCGGTGATGGCTCGCCAGGTCCTGCCGGTCCTGCTGACCGCCGAGCCCGCCAGCGAAGCCGGCCGCGAGGCCTTGGCGATGCTCGCCGGCTGGAATGCGGACATGGCCGTCGACCGGCCCGAACCGCTGATCTATGCCGCCTGGATGCGGTCGCTGTCGCGCGCCGTCTATGCCGACGATCTCGGCGATCTGTTCGATCGCTGGTATGCCGACCGCCGTGTCTTCATGACCGATGTCCTGACCGGCGATCTGGGCGCCTGGTGCGATGACAGCACGACCGAAGCGGTGGAAACCTGCCTGGACCTTCTGGGCCCGGCCCTCGACGATGCGATGGAACAGACAATCGCCGATCACGGTGCCGACATGTCGGCCTGGCGCTGGGGCGATGCCCACTACGCCCGCCACGCCCACACGCCGTTTTCCGATTTCCCGGTCCTGTCGGACTGGTTCACCATCGAAACGCCGATCCCGGGCGATGGCTCGACGGTGAATGTCGCGCACTTCTCCTACCGCACGCCGGGTTATGACGTCTTCCACGGCGCCTCCTACCGGGCGCTCTACGACATGGCCGAACCGGACGCCTCGCGCTTCATGATCACGACCGGCCAGTCCGGCAATGTCATGTCACGGCATTATGACGACCTGGCGCCGCTGTGGGGCCGCGGCGAATATGTGGAGATCCCGACCGGCTGGACGATGGATGCCGTGCCCGAGGGCATGAGCGTGCTGGAGCTTCAGCCCGGCTCGCAATAGGTCGAGGTGTAGAAGACCAGCGCCGGCACGTCGCGCGGGGTATCGAGATCGATCACCTCGCCGACGATGATGTCATGATCGCCGCCACGGTGCACGGCGCTCTGCCGGCACACGAAATGTGCCACGGCGCCATCGATCAGCGGCGCCTGCTCGCCGGTCCACACAGCGTGGCAATTGCGCAGGTCCGGCTGCAGGGCACAAGCATGGGCCAGCCCGGCCTGGTCGGCTGCGAGCACGTTGATGGCGTAGGTCTGCGCGTGCCGGAACATCGCATAGCGCTCGGTCTCGCACTCGATCGACCACAGCACGAGCGGCGGGTCGAGCGAGACCGAGGCGAAGGAATTCACGGTCATCCCGACAGCCCGGCCCTCATGAAAGGCCGACACGATGGTCACGCCGGTCGGATAGCGCCCGAGTGCATCTCTGAATTCGCGGCTGTCGATCAAGAGGGCGACCTCGCAAGCTGGGATTTTGAAACCTGGCCTTAACGCTAACCGTCTACAGGAGGGAGGGATAAGGAAACAAGGCGGGTGGACATGGCGTCGAAAGATCAGCCGATTGTCATCAAGAAAGTCGTAAAGGGCGGAGGCGGCGGCCACCATGGCGGCGCCTGGAAGGTGGCCTATGCCGACTTCGTGACCGCGATGATGGCCTTCTTCCTGCTGATGTGGCTGATCAACACGACCACGCCGGAACAAAAGCGCGGCATCGCCGACTATTTCGCGCCCGCCAGCGTCTCGCCGGCGAACTCGGGTTCCGGCGCCCCGCTGGCCGGTACCGCCCCGGGCGATGACGGCGTGCAGGGCTCAGGCGACAGCTCGATGCGCCAGCGCCTCGCCCCGTCGGCACCGCAGCTCAATGACCGCGACCGCCAGCAGACGCCGGAAGGCTCGCCGGAATCGCCGGATGAGATCCAGGAATCCGCGGCCCAGGTGATGGCCTCTGCCATGGCCGAGGCCCAGGCCCGCCGCGATGCCGCCCAGTTGCACTCGGCCGCCATGTCGCTGCGCCAGGCGATGCAGGACATGCCGGAACTGGCCGAACTGTCCAACCACATCATTGTCGACGAGACGCCGGAAGGCCTGCGCATCCAGCTGATCGACCAGGAAGGCCGCCCGATGTTCAATCCGGGCGATACCGAGCCGACCGACCGCGCCATCACCCTGCTGCGCGCCGTTGCCCGCATTGCGGAGCGCCTGCCGAACCGGCTGTCGATTGCCGGTCATACCGACAGCGCCCCCTCGACCGGCGGTAGCTATACCAATTGGGAATTGTCCTCCGACCGGGCCAATTCCGCCCGCCGCGTCCTGCAGACCTCGGGCATCTCGAACGACCGCATCTATGAAGTGCGCGGCAAGGCCGGTTCGGAACCGCTCTATCCGGACGATCCCTACATGCCGGGCAATCGCCGGATCTCCATCGTGCTCCTGCGCGAAGCTCCGGTCCTGCCCCAGGGTCACGAACTCTAGGCTTACCCTTGTCTGCCGCGCCGCATGAGCCAAGCGGCAGGCGGGGGCTTCGCAAGTGCACATAACGCGTGGTAGCGTCGTGGATTGCACATGTCGGATCCATAGCCTCCTGAAATCACAATGATAGAAAGCGCGTCGCTAGACGTCTGGCAGATGTGGGCAATTCTCGGCGGCCTGGTCGTCGCGATTGTCTTCTTTGTATGGGACCGGTTCCCGATCGAGATCGTTTCGGCCTCGATCGTTGCGGCGCTCATGCTGTTCTTCCATTTCTTCCCGCTGGAAGACGGCCGGCCCAGCATCGCGGCCCTTCTGGAAGGGTTTGCGAACCCCGCGCTCTTCACCATCCTGTGCCTGCTGATAGTCGGCCAGGGCATATTCCAGACCGGCGCGATGGAGGGGCCGACCCAGTTCCTCCTCTCCTCCTACGACCAGCGGCCGCGCGGCACGCTGATCGCGATGTTCGCCTTCGTCTTCGTGGTGAGCGCCTTCATCAACAATACGCCGGTCGTGGTGATGTTCGTGCCGATTCTCGTGGCGATCGCGCGGCGGATGGAAAAGAGTCCGTCCAAGCTGATGATCCCGCTGAGTTATGTCTGCATCCTGGCCGGCATGACGACGCTGATCGGCTCCTCGACCAACCTGCTGGTCGCCGAACAGCTGCGCACGATTTCCGGCGTCAGCCTCGACTTCTTCACACCGACCGTGCCCGGCCTCTTCCTCGCCAGTTTCGGGCTGGTCTACATCGTCTTCGTCCTGCCGCGCCTGCTGCCCGACCGGGACACGATGGAGGGTGAGCTCGCCGGCTCCGGCGAAGGCCGTCAGTACATCGCCCAGATCGAGGTGACGTCCGACCACCCGCTGGCCGGCAAGCGTCCCGTCGCGGGCATGTTCGCCGACCTGCCCGACATGACGGTGCGCATGATCCAGCGCGGCGAGCACGCCCTGCTGCCGCCCTTCGACCAGATCGAGCTGAAAGCCGGCGACCTCGTCATCGTCGCCGCCACCCGCCAGACCCTGTCCAACCTCCTGTCCAAGCGCGCCGACTTCATGCGCGGCATGCTCGAGGCTTCCGGGCCCGGCGAGAATCCGACCCCGGGCGACAGCCTGATGATCACCGAAGCCGTCGTGGCCCCGGGTTCGCGCCTGATCGGCCGCACGATCCAGCAGATCGGTTTCCGCCATGCCACAGGCTGTATCGTGCTGGGCATCCAGCGCCGCAGCCGCATGATCCGCTCGCGCATGGGCGAGATCCGGCTGGAAGCCGGCGATACGCTGCTGCTGTTCGGCTCGTCGAGCTCGATGCGACAGCTGCGCTCGGACCGCGATCTTCTCCTGATGGAATGGGCGACCACCGCCCTCGCCGATCCGCGCCGCGCCAATGTGGCGCGCGCCATTTTCGCCGGCGTGGTGATTGCGGCGGCGACCTCGCTGATGCCGATCGCGCTGGCCTCCTTCCTCGGTGCCGTGGCGATGATTGCCGGCGGCTGTCTCAACACCCGCCAGGCGGCGCGCGCCGTCGATATCCGCATCTATCTGCTGATCGGCTCGGCGATTGCCCTGGGCACGGCGCTGCAGATCACCGGCGGGGCCGATCTGCTGGCGACGGGTGTCGTCACGGTCTTCTCACCCTTCGGGCCGGTCGTGCTGATGTCGGCCATGTTCATCCTGATCGCCTTGCTGACCAATGTGCTCTCGAACAGCGCCACGGCGATCCTGTTCACCCCGATCGCGGTCGGGGCGGCCAACCAGATCGGCGCCGACCCGTCGCTGTTTGCCCTCACCGTGCTGTTTGCCGCCAATACCTGTTTTGCGACCCCGATCGGTTATCAGACCAATCTTCTCGTGATGGGCCCCGGCCACTACCGCTTCATGGACTATATCCGGGCGGGCGCGCCGATGGTGGTGTTGTTCTGGATCGCCTTCACCCTTTACATTTCCCTCCTCTACGCCTTCGATCTGGTGTGAGTTAGCATGACGGTCCGGTACAGCTGAGTCGAAGAGCGCGCAGTGACCCATCCATTCGCGACACGGCAAATTCCCTTCTTCCTGACGGCGGCAGCGCCGTGTCCCTATCTGCCCGGGCGCTGGGAGCGGAAAGTCTTTACCCGTATCGATCTGGGCGAAGGGCCGGCGCTCAATGACGCCCTGACCCATGCCGGCTTCCGCCGCAGCCAGGGCGTGCTCTACCGTCCGGCCTGCGAGGCCTGCGACGCCTGCAAGTCGGTGCGGATCGATGCCGGCGATTTCGAGTGGAAGCGCCGCTGGCGCAAAGCCCTCAACCGCAATGACGATCTCGCCGTCTCGACCGAGGCCCAGACGGCGACGATGGAGCAGTATGAGCTGCTCACCCGCTATCTGGACAGCCGCCACGGCGATGGCGACATGGCTGGCATGTCCTTCGGCGAATACGTCATGATGGTCGAGGAAGGCGCCCAGCGCACCCATGTCACCGAATACCGCGACGCCTCGGGGACGCTCGTCGCGGCGGTGCTGACCGATGTGCTCAAGGACGGTCTGTCGCTGATCTACAGCTATTTCGACCCGGACGAGGACAAACGCAGCCTGGGCGCCTTCATGATCCTGGACGCCGTGCGCCAGGCCGAGGCCGCCGGCCTGCCCTTCGTCTATCTGGGCTATTGGGTGCGCGGCAGCCGCAAGATGGGTTACAAGGCGGCCTATCAACCGCTGCAAGTCCTCACGCCGTCGGGCTGGCAGGCCTATGGCGAACTCGCTAACCATGAGGACGAAAACGACGAGGACTGACACCGGCCGGAACGGGCGGGCACGATCCTCAAGGGGGAGAGACATGGATCGACGCACATTCATCAGCGGCGGCGCGGTCGCCGCTGCGACGGTGGCCACTGCCTGCGGGGAGACGGGGCGGGAAAACGCCGCCGGACCGGCCGCACCGGCCGTCAATCGCGGCGTAAAACGCCTGCGCATGGTGACGACCTGGCCGGCCAATTTCCCGGGACTGGGCACTGCTGCGAACAATGTCGCCGCCTATATCAATCGCATGTCCGGCGGTTCGCTGGATGTGCGCGTCTATGCCGCCGGCGAGATCGTCAGCGCTTTCGAGGCCTTCGATGCGGTCTCCGAAGGCACGGCTGACATGTATCATGGCGCGGAATACTACTGGCAGGGCAAGTCGCCGGCCTTCAACTTCTTCACCGCCGTTCCGATGGGCATGACCGCCTACGAGATCATGGGCTGGGTGGAATATGGCGGCGGCCAGGCGCTGTGGGACGAGCTGGCCGGCCAGTTCAACATCAAGCCCTTCCAGGCCGGCAATTCCGGCCACCAGATGGGCGGCTGGTTCAAGCGCGAGATCAACACGCTGGACGATTTCCGCGGCCTGCGCATGCGCATTCCGGGCCTTGGCGGCAATGTGCTGCGCGAGCTGGGCGGCGCGGCCGTCACCCTGTCCGGCGGGGAAATCTATCCGGCGCTGCAGAACGGCACGATCGACGCCACCGAATGGGTCGGTCCCTGGAATGACCTCGCCTTCGGCTTCTACCGCGAGGCGCCCTATTATTACGGCCCGGGCTTCCACGAGCCGGGGTCCTGTCTCGGTGTTGGCATGAACCGCACCGTCTGGGACGAGCTGGCCGACGATCACAAGGCCATCATCCAGTCGGCCTGCCTGACGGCGAACAATCTCTCCCTCGCCGAATTCCAGCACCAGAACGGCATCGCGCTCGACGTGCTCGTCAACGAGCACGGAGTCGAGCTGCGCCGCTTCTCCGACGAGATCTGGACGCGGATCGGCGAGATTTCCGAACAGGTCGTCGCCGATACCGGCAATGCCGATGCGATGACCCGCCGCGTCTATGAGAGCTATCTGGATGCGCGCAACAAGATGCGCCAGTGGGGCCGGATTTCCGAAATGCCCTACATGGTCCAGCGCGAACGCGTGCTGGGCGGCTGACGCCCATGCGCCCCGGTGACCGCCTGACCCTGGCCGTCCTGGCCATCATCATCGCCCTGACCGCGCTGGATGCCGCCACCGGCGGCGCCATTGCGGGCTGGGCCGATGCGCACCTGGCCGGCTGGGCACAGGCGCTGGGCGGCTGGCTGATGCGGATCGGCCTCTTCGTCTCGCCAGTCCTGCTGCTGCCGCTGGTCACCGCGTTGATGGGGCGCTTCCTGTCGGTGCCCGCCGGGGCATGGAATTTCGAACGCAGCCTGATCGGGATTCTCGACCGCATCACCCTGACCATCGGCGGCGCAGCGCGCTGGTTTGCCCTCGGCCTCGTGGTCGCCACCGCCGTGATCGTGATCCAGCGCTATGTCTTCGGCTATGCCTCGACCAAGCTGCAGGAGAGCGTGATCTACATGCACGCCCTGCTCTTCCTGCTCGCCTCGGCCTCGGCGCTGCTGAATGGCGGTCATGTGCGCGTCGACGTGATCTATGAAAAGCTCGGCGAGCGTGGCAAGGCCTGGACCGACCTGATCGGCACCTACCTCGCCCTGATGCCGATGAGCTTTCTCATCCTGTGGTCCTCGACCGGCTATATGAATTCCACCTGGCGGATCCTGGAACAGTCGCGCGAAAGCGACGGCCTGCCCTTCGTCTTCCTGCTGAAGACCGCCATTCCGGTGTTTGCCATCATGATGATCCTGCAGGGTTTCTCGATGGCCGCCCGCGCCGCCATGACGATCGGCAAGGAAACCCCGCCGCCCCTGCCCGATACGTTCAAGGGCGAGGTCTGACGCCATGAATTTCTTCGTCGAGATCCTGCCCTTCCTGATGTTCATCGCCGCCTTTGCGGCGCTGCTGCGCGGCTATCCGGTCGCCTTCACCCTCGCCGGTGTCGCCTTGGGCTTTGCCCTTCTGGGCATCTCCATGGGCCTGTTCGACCCGATCCATTTCCGCGCCTTCCCGCAGCGCATCTACGGCAATCTGATGGAGATGGACCGGCAGATCCTGGTCGCCGTGCCGCTCTTCGTCTTCATGGGCGTGATGCTGGAAAAATCCCGTATCGCCGAGGAATTGCTCGAAGCCATGGGCGCGCTCTTCGGCACGCTGCGCGGGGGTCTGGGGATTTCCGTCATCGTGGTCGGCGCGCTGCTGGCCGCCTCGACCGGCATTGTCGGCGCCACCGTGGTGACGATGGGCCTCTTGTCCCTGCCCACCATGCTCAAGCGCGGCTATGACCCCGCCCTTGCCGCCGGCTCGATCGCGGCCTCGGGCACGCTGGGCCAGATCATCCCGCCCTCCATCGTGCTGGTGCTGCTGGGTGACCAGATCTCCAACGCCTACCAGGAAGCCCAGCGCGCCCAAGGCATTTTCTCGCCGGATATCGTCTCGGTCGGCGACCTGTTCGCCGGCGCGCTGATCCCGGGCCTGATGCTGGTCGGACTCTACATCGCCTACCAGATCGTCATGGCGATCTGGAAGCCGGAGAGTGCGCCTGCCGCCCCGGCCAGCGAAGCCCATGCCGACTGGGGTGCCATCCTGCACGCCCTCCTGCCGCCGCTGGCGCTGATCATCGCCGTGCTCGGCTCGATCCTCGCCGGACTGGCCACCCCCACCGAAGCCGCCGGCGTCGGCGCTGTGGGGGCCAGCTTCATCGCCGGCGCGCGCAATGCCGGCCGCGACGGCAATCCGCCGCTCGGACAATTGGCCAGCTATGCCGGTCTTGTCGCCCTGATCGCGCTGATCGGCCTGGTGGTCGTCGCCAATATCGGCTCGGACAGCCGGGTCTATGTCACCGATCTGGGCACGCTGGGCGGTATCGCCGCCGGCGCGCTGGTCACCCTCACCCTGCTGGGCGCCGGCTGGAGCCTGTGGCGCCTCAAGCGCAATGGCGTGCTGGACGAGGTGATGACCTCCACGGCGACCATTTCCGCCATGGTCTTCGTGATCCTGATCGGCGCCTCGCTGTTCTCGCTGATCTTCCGCGAGCTGGGCGGCGACGAGACCGTGCAAGCCGCCCTCGAGGCCGTGCCCGGCGGCGTGTTCGGCGCGCTGGCCGTGGTGATGCTGGTGATGTTCGTCCTCGGCTTCTTCCTCGATTTCATCGAGATCACCTTTGTAGTGGTGCCGATCGTGGCGCCGATCCTCTTGATGATGGGCGTCGACCCGGTCTGGCTGGGCGTGCTGATGGCGATGAACCTGCAGACCAGCTTCCTCACACCGCCCTTCGGCTTTGCGCTTTTCTATCTGCGCGGCGTGGCACCGGATGCGGTGAAGACGACCGACATCTATCGCGGCGCCATCCCCTTCGTGATCATCCAGCTTCTGGCAATTGTCGCGGTTGCCGCCCTGCCCTGGCTGGCCACGGCCCTGCCGAACTGGCTTTATGGGTAATCACCACCGCCGCCACGACGGAGCCCGTGCATGACAGCGCTGAACAAGATCGGGCTGGAACGGGTTTTCATCGCCGTGCTGGCCCTCGCAATCACGGCGGTCTTCGCCTGGATGATCCGGGACTATCTGGCCACGCTCTTCCTGGCCGGGGTGATCGCGCTTTTCCTGTCAGGCCCGCATCGCTGGCTGGCGGCGCATATGGGCGAGCGGCCCAAGCTGGCGGCAATCCTGCTGGTGACCGGTGCCCTGCTCGCCTTCGTCATACCCTCCGCGATCCTGCTCGGCGTGGTGGCCGAACAGGCGATCGACATCACCCAGCGCGTCACGCCCTGGGTGCAGGAACAGGTTTCCCAGATCCGCGATGACGGGCTCTACGGCCTGCCCGACTGGATGCCCTTCCGCGAAACCATCATCCAGTACCAGGCCACGATCACCACCCAGCTGGGCAATCTGGCCGGCACGGTGGGACGGCTCCTCGTGTCCAGCCTGCGCGCCGGCACGGGCGGCTTCCTCGTCGCCACGCTGAACTTCTTCATCCTGGTCTATGCGCTGTATTATTTCCTGCTGACCGGCCGCAAGAGCGCACACCAGGCGCTCAGCCTGCTGCCGATGACCAGCGAGGATCGCGACCTCCTCGCCGAACGCGCCACCTCGACCATCCGCGCGACCGTGAAGGGCACCTTCGTCATCGCCCTCGTCCAGGGCGCGCTGACCGGGGCCGGCCTCTATGTTGCCGGTGTACCGGGCGCGATCTTCTGGGGCGCAGTGACCGCCCTCCTCTCGATCATCCCGATGATCGGCCCGCCGCTGGTCTGGGTGCCGGCGGCAATCTGGCTGACGGCCTCCGGCCAGGTCGTGCCCGGCATCGCACTGGCCGCCTGGGGCGCCATCGTCGTCTCGACCTCCGACAATCTCCTGCGCCCGGCCCTGGTGGGCAAGGACGCGCGCATGTCCGACCTGATGGTGCTGATCTCCACCCTGGGCGGGCTGACCCTGTTCGGCGCCGTCGGCATCATCATCGGCCCGGTGATCGCCGCCCTCTTCACCTCGGTCTGGTTCATCTTCCGCGAGACCTATTCGGGCCTGCTGGAAGAAGAGGCTGAGGAGGAGGCGGAAGAAGCGGACGCGGGTGATATGCCCGCCGAAGACGCCTGATCACTGCCCGGCGAAGACCGGCAGCACATAGTCCTCCATCAGTGCGAAGGGGCGCTCCATTTCCGGCCAGCGGCCGTAATTCTCGCCGGTGAAGACGGCCACCAGTTCGAGCTCCGGGAAGATCATGATGAACTGGCCGCCATTGCCCCAGGCTTCCCAGGAGCGCACCCGGCGGTCCGCCACATCCCAGTCGCGCATGCGCCAGAGATAGCCGAAATCCTCGCCGTGCAGGTCGGAGACAGCGTGCGGCGCAACGGAGGCCTCGATCCAGTCTTCCGACAGGATGCGTTCGCCATTCCACACGCCGCGATCGAGATAGAGCTGGCCGAAACGGGCCATGTCGCGCGGGCGCAGCGACAGCCCGCCGCCCGTCATCGCCAGCCCCTGGCTGCCACGCGAATTGGTGATCGGCCAGCGGTATTCGGTAATGCCCAGCAGGCCGAACAGATAGGTGTCGGCAAAGGCCGGGATACGCTGTCCCGACGCGCGGGTAATCACATTGCCCAGCGTCACCACGCCGCTCGTGGCATAGGAGAAGGTCTCGCCCGGCGGATGGGCCAGCGGCTGGTCGAGATAGAATTTGATCCAGTCATCGGTGGGATACATCGCGTCTTCATTGCCGCGCACACCGGATGTCATGGTGAGGATGTGGGCAAGGGTGATGTCGCGCTTGGCCTCGTCCCAATTGGCGATCTCGCCCTCATACTCCGGGAAATAGTCCAGCACCGTCGCCTCGGCGGACGGAATGAAGCCATGGTCGATCGCGATCCCCACCAGGGCTGAGGTCACCGTCTTGGACGCCGAGCGCATATTGTGCAGGTCGTCGGGACCCCACTCGCCGAAATAGGTTTCATGGACCAGCTCGCCCCGGTGCACCAGCAGGACGGCGCTGATGCCGATATCCGCTTCGCTGCGGATCTCCGCCACCATGGCGTCAAGCGGCGCGGGATCGAGACCGTGCGCTTGCGGCGTGGCGCTCTGCCAGCCGTCCTCGCGCGCCAGCGCTGGCGTGCCTGCCAGCACCGCAAAAGCCGCGACCATCCCTGCCATCTGACGGAATTTCATATGTAATTCTCCCCGGAAACCGTCGCGCAGACTTGCACAAGGGCCGCAGGAGACAACTTAAATCACGCTCATTTTCCGGCGGGGTTGTATCCATGCTGCTCGGGAAGACGCGAGCGACGCTGCCAAACGCCGTCACCCTGACGAAAGTCAGGGCCCAGCTCGCGGAAACGGCTGTTTCCCATCTTGCCACGATTGCACCTCGCGCCATGGATCCTGACTTTCGTCAGGATGACGGTTGAGAGGTGTTGGATGGGGTTATCTCCCCCCATCCATTTTTCCCGGAAGCGCGTGAGCGCTATCCGGGACCAACGGGAGACTCATCGCTGAAAGCGACCCACGGTCGGTCCCGGCTCTGCGGCCCACCTTTGCGGGCCATCCGGCCGGGAGAAATCTGGGTGTGAATGCGGAAAAATGAACACCCCTTCTCCCCCGGCCGGGGAGAAGGTGGGCGGAGCCCGGATGAGGGGCGGCCGCGGCAGCGGCCCACTTGAAGCCTCCGGCACGCCTTGCGCGATTGCACCTCGCGCCCTGGATCCTGACTTTCGTCAGGATGACGGTTGAGAGGCGGTGGATATCGTTCTCCTCCCCGTTTTTCCCGGAAGCGCGGCAGCGCTGTCCGGGACCAACGGGAGACTCATCGCTGAAAGCGACCCACGGTTGGTCCCGGCCCTGCGGCCCGCCTTCGCGGGCCATCCAACCGGGAGAAATTCGCGCTTATCCCCGCCCGCACGCCTCTTTCTTCCCCATTTCATGGGGAAGTGGGCCCTCCTTAGCCTTGGCGAAGGAGGGGTCGAAGGGGGCGGCGCGCCAGCGCCGGAAGACCTTTGAGACAAGGTGCCGGCACCCCGCCGCGTGCCGCGGCGACCCCTCCCCCGCTTCGCTTGTCCTCTCCCCACGATGTGGGGAGGAAAGAAAACTTATCCCCACCCCCCATAGCAGCCGCATAATCACCCCGTCTTCGCACCGCTCGAGGCCCGGACCGGTTATCCGGGGGTGCAAAGAGTACGGAGCTTGTCCGCGCCTGCCGGGTTGACCACGGCAGGCTCCGGCGAGGCCATCGGCAGGGACGACCGGCAAAAAGCTCGACCGGACCGTCCCCGCCGGTTTCGAGACGGGGCCCGCAAGGGACCCGGGTAAATCTCCGTGTGCGGGATGCCTCCGGCGCCACTCACACAAACACATAAAACCCCGGCTCCGGCCGGCATCCCGCACATCCTCATACCGCCAGGCGGATACGCCGTGGCGCCATACCTGCTTGAAAAGGCTAGATTTCGGGAACGCTCGACCGGCCGAGCGCCGGTGTGCCGCCGGCATATTTCACCAGCATCTCGATACGTTTGGGGATTGGCGGATGCGTCGCGAACAGGCCCATGAAACCGGTCTTCGGGTTCTCGATGAACATCTCGCGCACCTCGTCCGGCGCCGTCTCGATCTCGGAATGGCCGGAAATCTTGTTCAGCGCCGCGATCATGGCGTCGGGATTGCGGGTCAGCTCGACCGCGCCGGCATCGGCCATGAACTCGCGGCGGCGCGACAGCGAAAAGCGGATCACGATGGCCAGAAGATAGGCGATCACCAGGATGGCCAGCGCCGCCACGATCACCAGCCCGCCCGACCGGCCGCCGGAGCGGCGGTCCCCGCCGGATCGCAGACCGAACCAGAAAATCCGGCGGAAGACGATCTCGGCAACAAAGGAAATGATCCCGACAAAGATGATCGCGATCACCAGCAGGCGCACATCCTTGTGCCGGATATGCGAAAGCTCGTGCGCCAGCACGGCCTCCAGCTCGGCATCGTCGAGCCGGTCGACCAGACCGCGTGTCACCGTCACCGTGTACTGGCCCTCGCGCAGGCCGGAGGCATAGGCATTGAGCGCCGGGGTCTCGATCACCGCCAGGTGCGGCATGGTGAGACCGCGGGAAATGCAGAGATTTTCCAGGAGATTCCAGACGCGGATCTCGTCTTTTCGGGAGACCCGCCGCGCGCCGGTGGCCGCATTGATTATGGACTGGTGGAAGAACCAGGCGATCACGAACCAGATGGCGGCCAGGCCCAGCGACCAGGCCGCAATGGACGGCAGGCGGGCGAGTTCGGCGCCAATGAGATCGGGCTGGGCGCCCTTGCCGGCATAACTGCCCGCAGAAGGGTCTGCCAGGCCGACGGTGAGCCATGTCACCGCCAGTCCGAGCAGGATCAAGAGAATGGGAAACCCGGCCAGCAGAAGGACGGATTTGAGATTATTGTTCCAGATATGGGAGCGAAGTCCGGTCGCACCCAGGAACATGGCCTAGAACTGCACCTTCGGGGCACCGCGTTCGGCTTCGCCGACCTCGAAATATTCGCGCTGCTTGAAGCCCATCGAATTGGCGATCACCACGGCCGGGAATTGTTCGGTCGCCGTGTTGTACTCGTTGACCGCATTGTTGAAGAAGCGGCGGGCGGCAGCGATCTTGTTTTCCAGGTCCGCCAGCTCGTTCTGCAGCGACAGGAAGTTCTGGTTGGCCTTGAGATCCGGATAGGCTTCGGACAAGGCAAACAGCTGGCGCAGGGCGCCGGAGAGCATGTTCTCGGCCTCGGCCAGGCCTTTCAGCGAGTTCGCGTCGATGGCCTGCTGGCGCGCCTTGGTGACGTTTTCCAGCGTGTCCTTCTCGTGCGCGGCATAGCCTTTCACCGTCTCCACGATGTTGGGCACCAGATCGTGGCGCTGTTTCAGCTGCACATCGATATCGCCCCAGGCCTGGTTGCACGTCTGCCGCAGCGCGACGAGACGGTTGTAGACCATGACCAGGAAGATACCGATGCCGATCACGAGGATCAGAAGGATAATACCGGCGTCCATATGTCGTCTCCTGTCGGCAGGACGTTGAATGTCTTACGAGACTTACCTATTCCGCCTTCGCCTGTGAAGCGAGGAATTCCGAGCCGCGCGGCGCAAAGCGGAGCGAACGCGGGAAGCCGCGCGGCGCCATCTTGCCGGCCTGCGCCCGTTTGGCGGTCCACAATTGCCAGTCTTCCAGATTGAAACGGCGCCCGGCCCCGTCGAGCCAGGTCAGCCCCTCTTCGGCCGAGAAAGTGGTGGCGTCGGCGAGCCGTGCACCCTTGCCGCCCATCAGCCGCACGCCCTTGCCGCGCGACATCTGGGGGATTTCCTCCAGCGGGAAGACCAGGAGTTTCTTGTTCTCGCCGATCAGCGCACAGCTGTCGCCCATCGCCGGAATGCACAGCAGAGCCTCGTCGCCCGCCATCAGGTTGAGGATCTGCTTGCCGCCCTTCTTCATGGCGACGCAGTCCTTCTCCTGGATGCGGAAACCGGTATTGCCGGTGGAGGCTACCAGAAGCGTGCGTTCCGGATCGTATTTGAACAGGCCGATCGGCGCGGCATCCTCGGGCAGGTCGACATGCAGCCGCACCGGTTCGCCATGACCGCGCCCGCCCGGCAATTTGGAGGCTTCCAGCGTGTAGAACTTCCCGTCCGTCGCGAACATCAGGAGCTTGTCCGTCGTCTCGCACTTCACGGCGAAGGCCGAACGGTCGCCCTCCTTGAACTTCAGCTCGGTAACGTCGTTGATATGGCCCTTGAGCGCGCGCACCCAGCCCTTTTCGGACAGGACGGCGGTGATCGGCTCGCGCACCACGAAGGCCTCGATCGGTGCATCGCCGGCAATGTCCGGCGCCTCGCCGAAGGCCGAGCGGCGGCGGCCGAGCGGTGTGGATTGGGCATAATAGTCGGCGACCTCGCCGATCTCCTGGCCCACCTTCTCCCACTGGCGTTCCGTGGAGCCGATCAGCTCCTTCAACACCTTGCGTTCGCCCCGGAGTGCTTCGTCCTCCTTGCGGATTTCCAGCTCTTCCAGCTTGCGCAGGGCCCGCAGGCGCATGTTCAGGATGGCTTCGGCCTGGCGCTCGGTCAGCGAGAAGGTCTCGATCAGCTTGGCCTTGGGCTCGTCCTCGAAACGGATGATCCGGATCACCTCGTCCAGATCGGCATAGACGATGAGATAGCCGGCCAGCACTTCCAGCCGGTCTTCCACCTTGGCCAGGCGTGTCTCGGCCCGGCGCACGGCAACCTCGCGGCGATGCTCCAGCCAGATCTGCAGTACCTCCTTCAGCCCGATCACCCGCGGCGTACCGGTGGGGTCGAGCACATTCATGTTCAGCGAAATACGGGTTTCCAGATCGGTGAGCTTGAACACCGATTCCATCAGCATGTCCGGATCGACCAGCTTGGACTTCGGCTCCAGCACGAGGCGGATATCCTCGGCGCTCTCGTCGAGAATATCGTCCAGCAGCGGCAGCTTCTTGGCATCCATCAGCTGGGCGATGCGCTCGACCAGTTTGGACTTCTGCACCAGGTACGGGATTTCGGTGATCACCACGCGCCACATGCCGCGGCCGAGATCTTCCTTCTCCCATTTGGCGCGAACACGGAAACCGCCGCGGCCGGTCTCGTAGGATTCACGGATCGATTCCGGCGATTCAACGATCGTGCCGCCGGTCGGGAAGTCCGGCCCCTTCACATGTTTCAGGAGCGCGTCGGTTTCGGTCTCCGGATTGTCGATCAGCGTCAGTGCGGCCGCACAGATCTCGGCGACATTATGCGGCGGGATCGAGGTCGCCATGCCCACGGCGATGCCGGTCGAGCCATTCGCCAGAAGGTTCGGGAAAGCGCCGGGCAGGACCAGCGGTTCGCTTTCGGAACCGTCATAGGTCTCCTCGAAATCCACCGTGCCATGCTCGATATCGCGCAGCAGGAGTTCGGCGGCCTTGGTCAGGCGGGCTTCGGTGTAACGCATGGCGGCTGCGCCATCGCCGTCGATATTGCCGAAATTGCCCTGCCCCTCGACCAGCGGATAGCGCGAGGCGAAATCCTGGGCCAGACGGACCAGCGCCTCATAGACCGACTGGTCGCCATGCGGGTGATATTTACCGATCACATCGCCGACGACGCGGGCCGATTTCTTGAAGGCCTGGTCCGGGTTCAGCTTCAGCTCGCGCATGGCGTAGAGCAGGCGCCGATGCACCGGCTTCAGCCCGTCGCGCGCATCCGGCAGGGCCCGCTGGGTGATCGTGGAGAGCGCATAGGCGAGATAGCGCCGCGACAGCGCGTCCTCGAACTTCTCCTCGATAATGTGCCCGCCATCCGGATCGAAATGATCGCCCATGCCTCAACGCCTCGTGATTCGGAGAGGATCAGTATAGCGGATGGGAGCAAACGAGCAGGGTTCGGCCGCAGGATTTGCTGTGGGCAAACGCCGTCACACCAGCTCGGCTTTCGCCTCCAGCAAAGTCGAGACATAGCTGCGCCGCCCGATCAGGAACGCCCGCAGCCGTTCCGGATAATCGCCGCTCACCGCCCCGCGCACCGAGGCCCGCTCTGCCAGAGCCTTGCGCCAGCGTGTCGCTTTTTCCAGCCCGGTGAAGATGCCGAACTCGCCGATCGCATCGAACGTGTCGAAATAGCGGAAGACGGGACCATAGACGGCATCGACCAGGGAGAAGGTCTCGCCGGCGAAATACGGTCCCTCGCCCAGCACGCCTTCCAGCCGGGCAAAACCGAGCGACAGCGCATCGGCCTTGTCCTGGAAAGCCCTGCGGTCCGGAGCGTTGTAGAGGCCGGCAATCAGATTGAGCTGGGCCGAGCCGAACTCGATCCAGGAGCGATGGCGGGCACGTTCGAGCGGGTCACGTGGGTGCAGGGCCGGCGCGAGCGTATCCTCGATGTATTCCAGGATTACGGCGGACTCGAAGATCGGCGTATCGTCCACCAGCAGAACCGGGACCTTGCCCAGGGGCGAGATATCCAGAAACCAGCCGGGCTTTTCAGCCAGATCGATGTCGACCCGCTCGAAGGGTATTTTCTTCTCCGCCAGCGCGATCGCGGCCCGCTGGACGTAGGGACAGAGCTTGTGGCTGATCAGGCGGAGCCGGGGTCGAGCGTCGGTCATGGGACTTCCCTTTTCATGCAGATGCATGAAAAATGGGAACCGGCAAACTATATGCAAGTGCATGGATCGAAAATTTTCCACCACCTCCGCCCGGGTCCGCGCCTGGATCGCGCTCAACCGGGCCTGGACCCGCGTCTCCGGACGTGTCGAGACACGGCTGAAACAGGCCGGTCACCCGCCGCTGGCCTGGTACGATGTGCTCTGGGAATTGGAGAAGATGCGCGATTGCTGCCTGCGTCCTGTCGAACTGGAGGCGCGTCTGCTGATCCGGCAGCACAATCTCTCCCGCCTCCTCACCCGGATGGAAACAGCCGGAATGGTGGAGAAGCTGCGTTGCCCGGAAGACGGGCGCGGCCTGCAGATACGCCTGACAGATGCCGGCCGCGAAGCCCGCAAAGCGATGTGGGAGGTCTATCGCCCGGCACTGGACGAAGCTCTCGGTACGCTGTCGGCCGAAGAAGCCGAGGCGCTGGCAGAGCGATTGGATGGGCTGGGTGTATAGGCTTCGGCGGTCGCTCGTTGTCTGAAGCATCCCTTTTCAGTTTTCCCGGACTTGTTCCGGGACCTGGCGAACGTGAAGGCTTTTCATCGATGCAGGAGGAATCATCGGTGCGCGCAACTGCACCTATGAGGCCGCGTCGCTTCAACCCGGCCCCGGAACAAGTGTTCAGCCCGGGGGAAGTGCGGGTGCGGTAGTAATCTCTCCCGGCTAGAGACGCCCGATCCGTTCCAGCTCGGCGATCAGCCGTGTGCGGGCTTCGGGGAGTTGCCGGTCCACCGGCCAGAGGACGCGGCGTTCGAGGAAATAGCCGGTCAGGTCCAGCCCTTTCGCGATATCGCCTTCGGCAATCTCGCCGGAGCCGCGCATGAAGCCCGGCAATTCCAGCAGTTTGGCCGCATAGGGCGCCGCCTCCTCGCGGCACACGGCGCGGCCGGTGCGCGGCGAGACATGGCTGAGATCTCCGGTCTCGCCGGTCACGGCGCATTTCCTGAGATCCAGGCCATAGCCCAGATCCGACAGCAGCCCCGCCTCCCAGCGCACATAGAGCGCCGGCCAGAGGTCCTCGTCCTCGAAGGCAGACAGCAGGAGCTCGAACCCGGCATGCACCGCCGGATGCGCCTCGCGCTCCGGCAGGGCCATCACAGCGAGCGCGCAGGCCGCATTGAGACCGGCGAGCGCGGCCCGGTCCTCCATCACGCCGCCGGCGCCGAGATGGTCAGCCTCGATCTGGAACAGGCCGAGATGCTCGGCCAGCCGGGCGCGCCAGCTCACCGTCACCTGATTGCCCGGCTGCAGCACGGGGCGCATGGCCCGCGATCGCGCACCCTTGACCAGGCCGGCATGCCGGCCCTGGCTCTCGGTCAGGATTTCCACGATGGCACTCGTCTCGCCATGCGGCCGCACCGCGAGCACAATGCCCTTGTCACGCCATTCCATGACCGTTTGCTATCCGGCTTCGCGACCGCGGACCAGCGGTCTTGTATCGATCAACACCATCACGTCCTCCCCCGAACCGGGGAGTGCGGCGCCTGTCCGGCGACGGCACCCTGCAAGGGCAAGGACGGACAAGCGGGAGGAAGCGTTATGCCCCTCAAGGCGACAGCAAAAATCCTGATCACCACAATTGCGCTTCTTTTGCCAACAGGCACAGCTCTGGCGCAGCAGCTCGACGACGAGCCGTGCCGGAACGCGCTCTATCATATCGAGGATGCGGTCACGAACCCGGCCTACTACGCCCGCTTCGCGGCGCGGGCGACGGGGGATGTGATCTGCAATGTCGAGGACGGTCGCAGAACCTGCATGTCGGGTCCGGAGAATGCCCGCATTTTCTCGGACTTCATTCGCGAAAACGGAGTGGAACATCTCTTCCTGTCGCGCCTCGCCCTCGTCCCCGAAGCGTTGGGCGAGACCCGCTATGCCTGCATTCCCCAGGGTGAGGGCCGGTACGAGCTGGGTCTGGCGATCGAACGACACCTCGTCTTCGCCAACCGGAATGTCATCCAGACGGACCTCATGCTCTACACCGTCGATGTCGAGCCCGATGGCCAGGTCTATCTGGTCGATTCCATCCGGCACGCCATGGCCAATGACCGGTCGGATATCTGGGGCCGGCAGCAATTTGTTTTTGACCGCCGCAACGGCACGTCGCGCACCTGGTTCGCCGCCGATCCGGTCGGTGGCCGTCCGGTCAACGGTCTGGCCTCGCTCTATCCGAATGGCTACCCGTCGAGCGGCAGCAGCAGCAGCAGCAGCAGCGCGGGCACCGGTTCGAGCGGATCCGGCTATACCGGGAGCGGCGCCGCAGGCGGTGGCAGCCAGGTCATCACGGTCACGCGATCGGGCACTTCGGGCCTGGCAAGCTCGTCCAGCTCGGCATCCAGTCAGGCCCGCCGCGCCGCAGAAGGGGCCGCCCGGACCGCATGCCAGAACCAGGGCGGACATGTTCTGGGTATCAGCTCGCGTCCCCAGGGCGCTGCCAGCCGCGTCACCGACACGACCTATCGCGCCAGCTATTCGGCCACGGCCCGCTGCCGGATCGGCGGCTGATCAGACGTCGAAATCCAGGCCGACATCCTTGTAGTGGGACCGGCGGGCCATCCATTTCGGGTCGACCTTCACATTGAGGAAGAGGTGGACCTTGCAGCCCAGCACCTCTTCCATCTCCTTGCGGGCCGCCTCGCCGATGGCCTTGATGGCGCTGCCGCCCTTGCCCAGCACGATCGGCTTTTGCGTGTCGCGCTCGACGATGACGGACTGTTCCACCCGGATCGAGCCGTCGCGCAGCTTCTTCCAGACCTCGGTCTCCACCATGGAGGCGTAGGGCAGTTCCTCGTGCAGGCGCAGATAGACTTTCTCGCGCGTGATCTCGGCGGCCAGGATGCGGGATGGCAGGTCAGCGACCTGGTCTTCGGGATAGTGCCACACCCCCTCGGGCATCAGGCCGGCGAGGAAAGTCTTGAGCTGTTTCACGCCGGAACCGGTCTTGGCGGAGATCATGAAAACGTCGGAATAGACGCCTGTTTCATAGAGCTCCTGCGACATGGCCAGCAGATAGTCGCGGTCGATCATGTCGATCTTGTTGAGCGCCAGGATCGCCTTGCGGCCGGTCTTGTTCAGTCCGTCGATCACGCGCTGGTCGTCCTCGACCATGCGCTTGTCGCCACTCTTGGTACCGCCATGCTCCAGCCGGGCGCGGGCACCGGCATCGATGACATGCACGATGGCATCGGCATCTTCGGCACCGGTCCAGGCGGCCGCCACCATCGACTTGTCCAGCCGCCGCTTGGGCGCGAAAACGCCGGGCGTGTCGACCAGCACGATCTGGCTGGCCCCCTCCAGCGCCACGCCGCGCACGGCGAAACGGGTCGTCTGGACCTTATGGGTGACGATGGTGACCTTCTCGCCGACCAGGGCATTGACCAGGGTCGACTTGCCGGCATTGGGCGAACCGATAACCGCGGCAAAGCCGCAGCGGGTTTGGGGCGTGTCAGACATGCTGTCCTTCGCGTTCGAGAAGTGCGGTGGCCGCAGCGCGTTCGGCGGCCTGTTTGGAACCGCCCTCGCCGATCGCCGGATCGAGCGGCGAGACGGTGACTTCGACGGTGAAAACGGGGCGGTGATCCGGCCCCGAGCGTTCGGTGAGCTGATAGCGCGGCACGCCGCGCCCGGTACGGGCCGCCCATTCCTGCAGGGCGGATTTGGGGTTTTCCGGCTTGGCCTTCAGCGCCTCGATGCGCGGTCCCCAGAAACGGTCATAGAAGGCCTGCGCCGCCGGACGGCCGCCATCCATGTAGATCGCCGCGATCAGCGCCTCGCAGGCATCGCCCAGGATCGAGGTCTTGTTGCGGCCGCCGCCGCGTTCCTCGGACCGGCCCATTTTCAGCGCCTCGCCCAGCTCGATCGAGCGGGCGACATCGGCGCAGGCATTCTTGTTGACCAGTGCGTTGAGACGCGGTGCCAGCGCGCCCTCGCTGGCCTTGTCGAACAGGCGGAACAGGGCTTCCGCTGTCATCAGGCCCAGCACCCGGTCGCCGAGGAATTCCAGGCGCTCATAGGAGCGCACGCCCTTGCGGCCATCGCCATAGCTGGCATGGGTCAGGGCGCGATCGATCAGGCTCTTGTCCCTGAAGGCATAGCCGATGCGCACTTCCAGTTCGCTCTGCGCGTCAGCCATGGAGCATGCCGTCCAGATGGTGGCCCAGCGGACGGGCCTCGATCACCACGAAGGCCTGGGCCCAGGGATGATCGTCGGTGATGGTGATATGGGCATGAGCCTCCATGCCCTGCGGCGTCAGCATGCGCAGCCGGTCCAGCGCCCGCCCCGTGAAGGCAAGCGTCGGCTTGCCGCCGGGCAGGTTGACGACGCCGATCTCCTTCCAGGACACGCCGCGCGCAATCCCGGTGCCCAGCGCCTTGGCCCCGGCTTCCTTGGCCGCGAACCGCTTGGCATAGCTGGCCGCCCGCATGCGCCGCGCCTCGGATTTGGTCTGTTCGATCTCGGTGAAGACGCGCTGCACGAAGCGGTCGCCGAACCGGTCGAGCGACTTCTCGATCCGGCGGATATCCATCAGGTCGGAGCCAAGGCCGATGATCATCAGCTTCGCTCCGCCCGCGCTTCGGCGATCAGGCCGCGCATGGTCTCGACCGTCTCGCGCAGACCGCGGAAAATGGCCTCACCGATCAGGAAGTGGCCGATATTCAGCTCGGCGATCTCGGGAATGGCGGCGACCGGTTTCACCGTGTCATAGGTCAGGCCGTGGCCGGCATGGACTTCCAGGCCACGCCCATGGGCGATTGCGGAAGCTTCCGCCAGCCGTTCCAGCAGGCGTTGCTGCCCGGCCGTGTCGCCGGCCAGCGCGGCCTCGCAATAGGCACCGGTGTGCAGTTCGACCACGGCGGCGCCCATCGCTTCGGCGACGGCAATCTGCACCGGGTCCGGCTCGATGAAGAGCGAGACGCGGATCCCCGCCTCGCCGAGCTGACGCACGAAGGGCGCGATGTGATTATGCCCAGCGGCCACATCGAGACCGCCCTCGGTCGTCCGCTCCTCGCGCTTTTCCGGCACGATGCAGCAGGCGTGCGGCTTGTGACGCAGCGCGATCTCCAGCATTTCCGGCGTCGCGGCCATTTCCAGGTTCAGCGGCAGTTCGATCTCGGCCATCAGCCGGTCGATATCGGCATCGGTGATGTGGCGGCGGTCTTCGCGCAGATGCGCCGTAATGCCGTCCGCCCCGCTCTCTGCAGCCTGCCGGGCGGCGCGCACGGGGTCGGGATGAGCCCCGCCGCGGGCATTCCGGATCGTCGCCACATGGTCGATATTGACGCCGAGACGCACCGTCATGCCAGTCCGCGGCTCCCGGGCTTGATCGCCGGAATGGCTTCCAGTTCCGGCGGCAGCTGGTCGGCCGGATAGGCCGGCACCTTGTATTCGGTCAGCGCGATCAGCGGCACACCGACATCGGCCTCGCCGCCGGAACGGTCCACCAGGCAGGCCTCGGCCAGCACGGTGGCACCGGTCGCCCGGATCGCCTCGATGCACTCGCGCGAAGAAAGCCCCGTGGTGACGATATCCTCGACCACCAGAACCTTGTCGTCAGCGGAAAGTTCGAAGCCGCGGCGCAGGGTGAATTCACCGTTCTCGCGCTCGACATAGAGGGCTTTCAGCCCCATCTGGCGCGCGGTCTCATAGCCGGGGACAATGCCGCCGACGGCCGGAGAGACGATCACGGTGGGCTGTTCGGAGAGTTCGGCCTTCACTTTCCCGGCGAGCGCGCGGCACAGTTTTTCCGTCCGGGCCGGATCGGCGAACACCTTGGCCTTCTGCAGGAAGACCGGGCTGCGCAGGCCCGAAGACAGGATGAAATGGCCTTCCAGCAGGGCGCCGGCGGCGCGGAATTCGGCCAGAACCTCGTCGCGTGTCATCTATTCCTCGCTCTCTTCGTGATCGGCGCGCTTGCGCTCGGCGGAAACGACCGACGGGCACATGCGCAGCGCCGCCAGGATATTGGCCAGGTGCCGCGTATCGAACACCTCGACATCGAATTCCATGTCGAAAAAGTCGGTCGAGCGGCGCCGCGTCTTCACGCTGGCAATATTGCCGCGATTCTCGGACACGGTTTTGGCGATCTCGGCCAGCACGCCCTGCCCGTTATGCAGCACCGCCTCGATGCGAGCCATGGAGACCGCATTATCCTCGGCCTCGGCCGTCCAGGCCAGGTCGAGCCAGCGATCCATCTCGTCTTCCTCGTGATCGGCCAGCGTCTCGCAGTCGATCGTGTGGATCTCGACCCCCTTGTCGGGGATCAAAAGGCCGACAATCCGGTCGCCGGGCAGCGGCGAACAGCAATCGGCAAAGTGCAGCGTCACACCCTGTGTGAGGCCGCGGCCCCGCACGAAGAGGCGCGCCTTGTCGTCCTCGATCAGTTCGCGATCGGTGACATCGCCGCGCTCGTCGAGCCGGCCCGGGAAGACCGCATTGAGCAGATCGCCGGAGGAAACCCGGCCGCGGCCGAGCATCTCGTACAGCTCCTCGGCATCCTTCAGGTCGAGCCGCGCCAGGGCATCGCCCAGATCGGTCTCGACCAGCTGGCGGCCCTCACGGCGGAAGGCGTGCTCGGCCATGATCTTGCCGATGCGCTGGAATTCGTCGCGCTCGCTTTCGCGGATCAGGCGGCGGATCGCAGCCCGGGCGCGGCCGGTGATGGCCAGGTTTTCCCAGCCCTGCGGCGGCTGGCGCACACCGCCCTTCACGATCTGCACGACATCGCCATTGCGCAATTGCGTGCGCAGCGGGCGTTCGCGGCCATTGATCTTGGCCGCCACCGTGGTGTGACCGAGCTCGGTGTGGACCGCGTAGGCAAAATCCAGCGGTGTCGCCCCGGCCGGCAGCGAGATCAAATCGCCATTGGGCGTGAAGCAGTAGACCTGGTCGGCGAACATCTCGAGCTTGGCATGCTCGAGGAATTCGTCCGGATCGCCACCCTGGTTGAGGATTTCCACGAAGGGCCGCAGCCGCTCCAGCGGATCGCCACCGGCGGCCTGGGCGGCAGCGGGGTCGTATTTGTAGGTCGAGTTCTTGTAGCGCCAGTGCGCCGCCACGCCGCTTTCGGCCACCGCCTCCATGTCCTCGGTGCGGATCTGCAGCTCGACGCGGACATTGTGTGGGCCGATCACCGTGGTGTGCAGCGAGCGGTAATTGTTCGGCTTGGGCAGCGAGATGAAGTCGCGGAACCGCTCGGGCATGCACCGCCAAGCCTGGTGGATCACGCCGAGGGCGCGATAGCACTCGTCCGGCGTCGTCACGATCAGGCGGAAGGCATAGATGTCGGCGATTTCCTCGAAGGTCAGCCCCTTGCGTTCCAGCTTGCGCCAGATTGAATAGGGCCGTTTCTCGCGTCCGAAAATCCGCGCCTCGATCCCCGCCTGCTCCAGCCGGTCGGTGATCGCCTGCGAGACGGCTGACACTTCCTGGGCGTGTTCGTCGCGCAGGAGTTTGAGGCGTTTGTTGATCGACTCGTGAGCGGCCGGATTGATGTGCTCGAAAGCCAGGTCTTCCAGCTCGACGCAGACCCTGTTGATACCGATCCGGCGTGCCAGCGGCGCGTAGATTTCCAGGGTTTCGCGGGCGATCCGCTCGCGCTTGTCCGGCCGCGGAATGGCGCCCAGCGTACGCATATTGTGCAGCCGGTCGCACAGTTTCACGATCAGCACGCGCACATCGGCCGAGATCGCGACGACCAGTTTTTGCAGGTTTTCGGCCTGTTTGGTGCGCTTGGAGCGCAATTCCATCTGGCCCAGCTTGGTGACGCCGTCGACCAGGCTGGCGGTTTCCTCGCCGAATGCGCGGGTAATGTCTTCCAGCGTCGCCGGCGTATCCTCGACCGTGTCATGGAGCAGCCCGGTACACACCGTGGCCACGTCCATGCGCAGGTCGGCGAGGATCATCGCGACCTGTGCGACATGGGCAAAATAGGGTTCGCCCGACTGGCGCCGCTGCGGCCGGTGTGCTTCCTCGGCAAAATCATAGGCGCGCCGCACATAGTCGGCGTCCACCTTCGGAAAATACCGATGGATGCGTGCGACCAGCTCGTCCGCACTGGGAATGGCGGGCGGCGGCGATGCCAGATCGGGTGACGTCGCGCCGTGGTTCAATTCGCTCTACAGACGGCCGTCAGGCGCGCCGTCCCTGTCGTTCTGGAGCGCCTTGAGCATTTCCGCTTCGTCGAGCTCGACGGGCGGCGCCGGCAGGGCTTCCATGTCCTGCTTGGCGTCTTCCTTGGCGGCGTCTTCCTCGTCCTCGCTCGGCAGCACGCGCTGAAGGCCGTGCACGAGGCTTTCCTTCAGGCTGTCCAGGTCGAGGGTCTCGTCGGCGATCTCGCGCAGCGCCACGACGGGATTCTTGTCCCGGTCGCGATCAATCGTCAGCGCCGAACCGGCCGAAATGTTGCGAGCGCGATGCGCCGCCATCAGGACGAGGCGGAAACGATTGGGGATTTTATCGATGCAATCTTCGACGGTGACGCGAGCCATGCGCGCGATCTCCTTGAACCAGCGCTGGAGTTGGAACCGCGTTTCCTAGCTCTGCCGCCCTGCAAAAGCAAGGCTTCAAGGCGCTTTCTGCGGAACCGTTTGCAGCTTTGACATGGCATCGCGGTCGGCCCGGGGCAAGGCCTCGACCAGATCGGCAATGCTGCGGCCGCTCACAGGATCGTGCCAGCCGGGCGCGATCTCCTGCAGCGGCAGGAGAACAAAGGCCCGCTGGATGGCCCGGGGATGGGGGATTTCCAGCCCGCCATCGCCCTTCAGAACAGCGCCGCGATGATCGATCAGGTCGAGATCCAGCGTGCGCGGCGCATTGCGCTGACCGCGTTCACGGCCGAACCGCGTCTCCACCCGGTGCAAAAGATCCAGCAGCGCGCGGGCAGACAGGTCCGATCCGACTTCGGCGACGGCATTCACATAGGGCGGATCGGACGGATCCGGCCAGGCCGGACTCGACCAGTCCGAGGAACGTGCGACGACAGACACCCCCTCGCCCGCCAGCGCCTCGAGTGACAGGGCCAGCGTTTCCTGCGGCGTGCGGTCGCCTTCTGGAAGGTTGGCGCCAAGCGCGATATAGATGGCGTCAGCAGACATTTTTGATCCGTGATTTTTTAAAGGATACAATCAGATGGCATTTTATCCCGACGAGCGCATCGGTCTTTTCATCGACGGCGCCAACCTCTTCTCCACCACCAAGGCACTGGATTTCGACATCGACTTCAAGCGCCTGCTGGATGAATTCCGCAAGCGCGGCAAGCTGATCCGGGCGAATTACTACACGGCCCTCCTAGAACACGAGGACTACAATCCGCTGCGTCCGCTCGTCGACTGGCTGGACTATAACGGCTTCTCGGTGATCACGAAGCCGGCGCGCGAATTTACCGACGATAGCGGCCGCCGCCGTATCAAGGGCGATATGGATATCGAGCTGGCCGTCGACATGATCGAAGCCGCCAGCTATCTCGACCACATCATCCTGTTTTCCGGCGATGGCGATTTCCGGCGCGCGATCCAGGCCGCCCAGTCCCGCGGTGCCCGGGTGAGCGTCGTCTCCTCTCTGAAGACCCAGCCCTCCATGGTGTCCGACGATCTGCGCCGGGCCGCCGATACCTTCATCGAACTGGCCGACCTGGAAGGCATGATCGGGCGCAACGGAGGCGGTTCGTGAGCGCAGCCTATCCGGCCGAAGCCCCGCTCGACTGCCCGCTCTGCCCCCGTCTCGTCGCCTTCCGCGAAGCGACCGCGCGCGATCATCCGGACTGGCACAATGCGCCGGTTGAATCCTTCGGCGATCCGCAGGCGCGGCTGCTCGTCGTGGGCCTGGCGCCCGGGCTGCGCGGCGCCAATCGCACCGGCCGGCCCTTCACCGGCGACTGGGCGGGCGACCTGCTCTACGCCACGCTGGGCAAGTTCGGCTTCACCCGCGGCACCTATGACAGCCGGCCCGATGACGGGCTGACACTTGTCGATGCCATGATCACCAATGCCGTGCGCTGCGTGCCGCCGGAGAACAAGCCCGTCGGCGCGGAGGCGAATGCCTGCCGCCCCTTCCTCACCGCGCGGATCGCCGCCCTGCCGCGGCTCGAGGCCATTCTCTGCCTGGGCAAGATCTCGCACGACAACACGCTGCGCGCGCTGGGCCACAAGATGAAGGACGCCACGTTCGGCCACGGCGCCCGGGCGAGACTGGACGGTCCCAACGGCCCGCTGCAGCTCTTCGACAGCTATCATTGCTCGCGCTACAACACGAATACCGGCCGGCTCACCGAAGCCATGTTCGACAGCGTGTTCGCCGATATCCGCGCCTATCTCGACGCCGGCTGAACCGCTGCCCGGGCCGCGTCCAGACGATCGAGCAGGACCTCGATATCGTCGGGGCCGGTCAGATAACTGGTGATGCAGGCCCGCAGCGCCGGCCGGCCTTCGAACGCGACATGTCCCAGCCAGGTCTGCCGGTCGGCTTCCAGCCAGGCCGCGAGTGCTGCACTGTCGCGGCCTTCGGGATCCTCGAACAACACCACCGGCAATGATGACGTGTTCCGGATGTTCCAGCCGCGCGCCCTGAGCCCGTCACGCAGCGCGTCGGCCAGCGCGAACTGGCGGTCGAACATGGCGCGATATCCGGCGACCCCGATGGTGCGCAGCGTCATCCACAGCCGCAGACCGATGAAGCGGCGCGACCACTGATAGCTGGTTACATAGGCATCCACCCCGTCACCGGCGGGCATATAGCTGGTTGTCACGGCGAAGGCGCGGGACAGAGCCTCGGCATCGCGCACGAAAACCATGCCGGCCCCCATCGGCACGGCGAGCCATTTGTGGGCATCGACGGTCACGCTGTCGGCCCGTTCGATCCCGTCCAGCAGTGGACGGCGGATCTCGTCGACAATCAGCGCCCCGGCCCAGGCCGCGTCGACATGAAGATGCAGGCCTGTCTCCGCGGCGATATCCGCACAGGCGTGCAGCGGATCGATCATGCCGGCATTGGTGGTTCCTGCCGTCGCCGCGATCATCACAGGTGCCGCACCGGCGGCCCGGTCGTCCGAGATCGTCCGGCGCAGGGCATCCGGATCGAGCCGTCCGGCCCCGTCCGTCGGGATCAGCGAGACGGCATTGCGCCCCAGCCCTGCCGCCCGCGCCAGCTTGATCCAGGCCAGATGGCTGTCGGCAGACGCATACAGGCGCGCCGGGCCCGGCAGGGCCGCGGCGCCCTCCGTGTCATAGCCGGGAAACAGCCGTGCCAGCGCCACCTGCAGGCCCGTCGCATTGGCTTCCGAACCGCCGGAGGTGAAATGACCGGTCGCAGACGCCGGAAAGCCGAGTGCCTGGTTCAGCCAGGCAATCAGCTTGCGCTCCATCATCACCGAGGCCGGCGCATGACTGACGACGCAAAGCTGCGGGTTGCGCACGGCGGAGAGAAGGTCGGCCAGCACACCTGGCCAGGCCGGCGTCGGATTGAAATAGCCGAAACACCGGGCGTGGGCCGAAAGCAGATCGCCGTCGGCCATCAGCGCTGCCGCTTCGCCGACCGCACTCTGCAGCCCTTCGCCTGTGGACAGATCGATCCGCGAAAGACGCTTGCCGATCGTGGCTGCGGGCACTGCCGGGGCGACCGGACCGTTAACCATGGCAGAAAACGCGGCCTCGACCGGTCCGGAGACCCACGTCAGGTCGGTCCCGATACCCGCCTGCACCAAGGCGTTGAGCGTAGGCTCATCCGACTTATTCACAGGTTTCATGTTTTGTTAACCTTCTCGCTGGGAGCGTCGGCCGGTGTCTCCATCAAGCCGTCAAAAAACTGCAGCGCCACCCGGAACTTGTCGCGACATCCGGGGTTACAGAAGCCGACAGTATGTCCGCGATACTCCGTCAGACTGTCGGCTGCCACCGGCTTGCCCGACCAGGGGCAGGTTTCGTTCAACACTGTATCCATTCGCTCTGATTGCATCGCTCTCTTCCTTCCCGCGTCGCTTTGCGGTTTGATATTTCGAAGAAGCGATGGCACAAATGACGTTATGCCCACATTTCCTGCCAAGCCCGAACACATCGAACGCCACATCGCCTTCCTGACCTATGACCGGGTCAAGCTGCTGGACGTGACCGGTCCGCTGCAGGTGTTTTCCGATGCCAACGAGGTCCTCGGCCGGGATGCCTACAACACCACGCTCGCTTCGCTGTATGGCGGCCCGGTGACGACCGATACCGGGGTCGCCCTGAACACACGGCGCCTCGCGGGCGTCGGCCTGGATACCAGTGACACGCTGATCGCCTGCGGCGGAGACGGGGTCTATGTCGCCAGCCGCGACAATCGCCTGGTTGCCGGTATCCAGCGCGCCGCGGAAAAATGCGGACGGGTCGCCTCGACCTGCACCGGCGCCTTCCTGCTGGGCGCGGCCGGACTGCTCGATGGCCGCCGCGCGGTGACCCACTGGCAGCGCTGCAATGACCTGGCCCGCACCTGCCCGAAGGCCGACATCGACCCCGATCCGATCTTCATCGAGGATGAGGGTGTATGGACCTCGGCCGGCGTCACCGCCGGGATCGACCTCGCCCTCGCACTCGTCGAGGCCGATCACGGCCGCGACCTCGCCCTGGAGCTGGCGCGCAACATGCTGGTCTACGTCAAACGGCCCGGCGGCCAGTCGCAATTCTCCGAAGCGCTGAAACAGCAGACACAATCCGCGACCGGCAAGTTCGACGCCCTGCATTTCTGGATGAAGGACAATCTGACGGCCGATCTGCGGGTCGACGCCCTCGCCCATCGCAGTGGCATGAGCCCGCGCAATTTCGCCCGGATCTATACCGAGGAAACCGGCATGACGCCGGCCCGCGCCGTCGAGCAGATGCGCGTCGAGGCGGCCCGGGCCATGCTGGAAAACCCCGGCGTCAGCATCAAGACCATCGCCATGCGCACCGGGTTCGGCAATGACGAACGCATGCGGCGCAGCTTTGCCCGCCAGCTGGGCATCACCCCGCAGGCCTATCGGGACCGTTTCGCGGTCGAGGTGGCGGAAAGCGTGGCGGGCTAGGCCGTCAGCACCGCCGCCACCGGCCGCCGTGGTGAATAAGGCCAAAGCGGCCCGTACCCGAAACGCACCACGATATCGGGCCGGCGGCCGGGCATGCCGGCGAGCCGAGCCATGTCGTCGCGAAGGCCCGGGACTTCGACGGGCTGGTTGATGAAGGCATGCCGCAATCCCAGGGCCGTCGCCTTGAGGGCAAAGCGCTGGCAGGCCCGGCCGGCCCGGACCCAGTGTTCCGGATCGTCACGTTCGGCCAGGAAGACCGCGACTCCGGCCGACGACGCCATCTGGCGGGCGTATTTCTCGTTTTCCGCCTCCGCGGTGAAAAACAGGTCGAACATCGTGCCGCCCAGCCAGGCCGGCATGACGGGGTTTCCGCTGGCCGCCGTGAACAATCCGTCATTCCGCTGCAGCGCCTGGCGCGGCGAAAAGCGGAGCCAGTCTTTCAGCTCGCGCACAAAAGCCGGGTCTGCGATCTGGGCGGTATTGCCGGCCACGACCAGGTCGCGGACCTGCGTCAACGCCGGCCGGTCCGTGATCAGCACCATGTCGACGCCGGGCATCCGCGCCGCCTCGGCCAGCGCGGTCAGGTCCGCCGCGGAAACCGGCCGCCCGTCATACTCGCTCCGGGTCGACTGGCGCTCCGGGATCGCCGCAATCATGTCCTCCGGCCCGTCGGAGGCGCGACCCGGCACGAAATCCAGACAAGCGCCCTCACCCTCTGCCGGCACGAACCGGATTTCGCCACCGCGGCCCTGGGCCGAGGCTGCCAGGGCGAGATTCTCCGCCGCGCAGCCCAGACTGGCGTAGAGGTGATGATCGTCCGGATCCACGACGGGGGTGCGGCGCGACATATCGGGCCGGATCGACAGTCCGCCGCCCTCGCCGCGCCGGAACAGCCAGGGCTGGGTATTGTGCCCGTTGGCAGCGAGCGTGGCATAGCGGACAAGCTCCCGGTCTGCACCACCAGCCGTCAGGGGCTGACGCTGTGCCAGGACGAAATCGGTATAGGCATCCAGCGATCCGGTGCGCGTGGCACCCCAGGTCGCGGCAACACCGCCGGCCAGAACGGCGGTGGCGCCGCCAAGCATGATCTGACGTCTGTTCATCGGCCAAACCCGAACACTGCGCTTTGCGCAATTGTGCTTGGCCGCAATCTGCTTGTCACCGGGAAACGGGGTCGCACCCCGCAAAGCGCCTAGCCGTAATTCTTCATCAGGCGGGATTTCTGCTTGTCCCATTCGCGGCGCTTGATCGTTTCGCGCTTGTCGACGGTCTTCTTGCCCTTTGCCAGGCCGATCTGGAGCTTGGCGATGCCGCGATTGTTGAAGAAGAGACGCAGCGGAATGATCGTCCGCCCGTCGCGGGTCACCGCACCGGCCAGCTTCTCGATCTCGTTGCGCTTGAGCAGAAGTTTGCGATGCCGGCGCGGCTCGTGGTTGAACCGGTTCGCCGGGCCGTAGGGCGGGATGTCGGCATTGACCAGCCAGATCTCGCCGCGTTCCGGGCTGACATAGCTCTCGGCGATATTGGCCCGGCCCTCGCGCAGGGATTTGACCTCCGAACCCATCAGCATCAGGCCGGCTTCAAACGTCTCCTCGATCTCGTAGTCGAACCGGGCGCGCCGGTTGACGGCGACGGCGCCGGTCTCTGTCTTGGGTTTGCTCATGATCGCATCATCTAGGCAGCGTCCAGAAGGCCGGCAATGACCATCGCTTCACGGACTGCAGCCTTCGACGCCTCGTTCGGCTCGGTCAGCGGCAGGCGCAGCTCGGTATTCATCACGCCGAGCAGCGACATCGCATACTTGGTCGGACCGGGGCTGGCCGAGGTGAACAGGGCATGGTGCAGCGGCAGCAGCCTGTCATTGATTTCGCGGGCCATGTCCCAGTCACCGGACAGTGTGGCGGCCTGGAACTGCGCGCACAGGGCCGGCGCCACATTCGAGGTGACAGAAATCGCACCGACACCGCCCGTCGCATTATAGCCCAGCGCCGTCGGGTCATCGCCGGACAGCTGCACGAAATCCGTCCCGATCAGGCGGCGATGCTGGGTCACGCGGGCGACATCGCCCGTGGCATCCTTGATACCGACGACATGTTCCAGCGTCGCGATACGGGCCACGGTATCGGCCTGGATGTCGATGACGGTCCGGCCCGGCACATTGTAGACGACGATCGGCAGATCGACGGCGTCGTTGATCGCCTTGTAGTGCTGGTACAGGCCTTCGGCATTCGGCTTGTTGTAGTAAGGCGCGGCAATCAGGCCAGCATCGGCACCGAGTTCCTTCGCACGGATCTGGTTCTGGATCGCGACGGCGGTGTTGTTCGAGCCCGTGCCGGCGATCACCGGGACGCGGCCGCGCGCCGTCTCGACGACGATCTCGACGACCCGCATATGCTCCTCGAAGGTCAGCGTCGCGTTCTCGCCGGTCGTTCCGCAGGGCACCAGGCCGTGGGAACCCGCCTCGATCTGGCGTTCGGCCAGCGCGGCAACGGCCGCCTCGTCGACGGCACCATTCTTGAACGGCGTGACCAGCGCAGTGATGGACCCTTTGAACATGTTTCAATCCCGGAAACCGAAAAGCGAGCGCGCGACCATATCGGCGGGCACAGAAACGGCCAAGTCTTGTTGTCAAGTCTGGACAGTGAGCCGGTCTTGCAGCGATGATGTCATGCCTATTCGGTCAGAAAGTGTCCTACGATCCATGATCGCTCGTTGCCTTTCCGCGCTGGCACTCATTGCCCTTGCCGTGCCGGCCTCTGCCCAGATTCCCACGCCGCGCATGCGGCCGGATCCGGTGAATTTCTCGCAATACCTCTCGGACGCCGATTTCACGCGCTTCCAGCGCGGTCTCGACGCGGCGGACGACGAGGACTGGATGCGTGTGCGCGAGATCCGCGACGAACTCACCGACACTTCGGCCCGCGATGTCCTGCTTTGGCGCATCGCCCTGGGCGATGCCCGCGCGAGCTTCCTTGAGCTCGACATGGCCCTGAACGAGCTGGACAACTGGCCGCGCGACAGCTTCATCCGCTCGGAGGCCGAATCCAAGATCGATGAAAGCGGCATGACCGCGCCCTTCATCATCTCCTGGTTCGAGAACAATCCGCCGACCACCGGCCGCGGCGCCGTGGAATATGCCGAAGCGCTGATCGAGACCGGCCGCGTCGAGGAAGGCGAAGCCCTGCTGCGCGAGACCTGGCGCCATGAATTCCTGCCGCTTTCGGTGCAGAGCGAGACCTATCAAGCCCATCGCGATCTCTTCACCGAAGACGATCACATGGCGCGGATCGACTATCTGATCTGGTCGAACCAGCGCACCGCAGCGCGCCGGGTCCTGCCGCTGCTGTCGGGCAATAATCACGACCTGGCCGACGCCCGACTGCGCCTCGCCGGCCGCCAGAGCGGTGTCGACCGCGCTGTCGACCGCGTGCCCGCCTCGCTGTCGAACGATGCCGGACTGGTGTTCGAACGCGCCCGCTGGCGCCGCCGCGCGGGCCTGACCGACACGACGCTGCCGCTGCTGCTGCAATTGCCGGACAGCTACGGCAACACCGATGCGCTGGAACTGATGTGGACCGAGCGCAAGCTCATGATCCTCAACCTGGTGCGCGATCGCGATTACGAGACAGCCTATGCCCTCGCCCGTGCCCACGGCATGAGCGAAGGCGCAGATTTCGCCGATGCCGAATTCGTCGCCGGCTGGCTTGCCCTGGTTCACCTGGACCGCCCGGAAGAGGCCCTCGCCCACTTCACGCATCTGCGGGACAATGTTTCCACGCCGGTCTCGCGCTCGCGCGGTTCCTACTGGATGGCCCGTGCTGCCGATGCGCTTGGCCGCCACGAGGAAGCCGCCGCCTATTATGCCGAAGCCGGCGAACACTCGACCGCCTTCTATGGCCAGCTGGCGCTGGCCCAGCTGCCGGATGCCTCCGGTGGCGGCGTCATGGCGCTGGAGCGCGAGCCGGAGCCGGATGAAGCGACCCGCGTGCGCTTTGAAGCGCGGCCGCTTGTGCGGGCGATGCGTCTTCTGGCCGAGCAGAATGAGGAATATTATTTCCGCCTGCTGTCCTACCGCCTCGACGATCAGCTGACCGATCCGGCAGAATCCGTGCTGCTGGCGCGTCTGGCGAGCGAATATCTCTACATGCGCCAGTCGGTGCGTGCCGCGAAGGCCGCCCGCCAGCGCGGCATCATCCTGCCACAAAGCGCCTATCCCACGATCACCCTGCCCCAGAGCGCAGCCCTGCGCCCCGAAGACGCGCTGACCCACTCGATCATCCGCCAGGAGACCGAGTTCGGACAGCACGCCGTGTCCGGCGCCGGTGCCCGCGGCATGATGCAGATGATGCCGGCCACCGCGCGGCAGACCGCACGTCAGGTCGGCGTGCCCTATCGCTTCAGCTGGCTGACCGACGATCTGGACTACAATCTCACCCTCGGCATGCATCACCTGGCCGATGTGGTGGAGGATTTCGACGGGTCCTATGTGCTGGCGCTGGCGGCCTATAATGCCGGCGCCCACCGCGCCCGCCGCTGGATCCAGGATTATGGCGATCCGCGCGACCCTGATGTCGATCCGGTCGACTGGGTGGAAAGCATCCCCTTCTCCGAAACCCGCAATTACGTTCAGCGCGTGATGGAGAATCTGCAGGTCTATCGCTCGCGTCTCGATGACGATGCGGCCGTGCCGCTGCTGATCGAGGAAGACCTGCGCCGCGGTTCCGAACCGGTCCTGATCTTCACGGACGAGGCAGGCATGGCCCGGCCGGTGAATGTGGAGACGGATGAACTCGAACCCGGTGAAACCGGCCTTGACGACGAGGGCTCCGAACCCGGCGACGAGCCCGGGCTCGAGGACGAGAATTACCAGCAGGCCGACGAATCGGATCGCTAGGTAAAGGCTCGCAGGTGAAGGCCGGCGCTACGGCGCCGGCGGCTGCCGTCTAGAGACTTTCCAGGGCGCGGGCGAACATGGCGCGGTCGACATTGCCGCCGCTGGCAATGACGCACACCGTCTTGCCGCGCGTCTCGACGCGGCCGGTCAGCACCGCTGCCAGGGCCACCGCACCGCCCGGTTCCACCACGATCTTCAGATGCCGCCAGGCAAAGGCCACGGCGGCCAGGGCCTCGTCATCGCTGACGGCTGCACCGCCGGCCAGCTGGCCGGAATTGATCGACCACGTCAGCTCGCCCGGTGTCGGCGTGATGATCGCGTCGCAGACCGAACCCGTCAGCCGCTCATTCACTTCGCGCTGGCCGCTGGCGAGCGAGCGGCGGAAATCGTCGAACCCGACCGGTTCGGCTGCCCACACCTGGACATCCGGGTGGTGATGCAGCATCGCCATGCCGGTGCCGGCGATCAGACCACCACCGCCAGCCGGACAGATCACGACATCCGGCACGGCCCCGGCTTCGGCCATCTGTTCGCTGGCTTCCAGCGCGGCTGTGCCCTGGCCGGCGATGATGAAGGGGTCTTCATAGGGCGGCACCAGGACGCGGCCCTCGGCCTCGGCAATGGCGCGGCCCATCTCTTCGCGATTCTGGGTGCCGCGATCGTATTCCACGACCTCGCCGCCCCAGAACTTCACACCCTCGACCTTCGAGCGCGGCGCATCGGCCGGCATCAGGATCTTCGCCGTCGTGCCATTGATCCGCGCCGCCGCGGCAACGCCCTGGGCGTGATTGCCCGAGGAATAGGCCATCACGCCGCGCGTCTTTTCGTCTGCATCCATGCGCGAAATGCGGTTGAACGCGCCGCGGAACTTGAACGATCCCGTGCGCTGCAGGCATTCCGCCTTCACAAACACCCGGGCGCCGGTGCGCTCGTCGAGCACGTCATTGCGCAACAAGGGCGTTCGGACCGCATGTCCTGCCAGGCGTTCCGCTGCGTCGGCGATATCGGAATAGGACGGCGGGGTCAGCGGGCTGGACATCGGAACTCTCCCGGTATGAGACGCAGATTTGGCTGGCGAAAGCCGTCAGGACCCCATAGGCAATTCACATCGATTGAGCAAAGGGATTGCGCCGCAGCCCGGGAATTCGTTTGATGGGAAAAACACCACAACAACGCAACGGTTGACCAGTTGAGGGGAGAGAGCATGACATTCCGCGCACACATGATGGATTGTCCGTTGATGATTTCGGACATTCTTGTCCACGCGGCCAAATGCCATGGCGGCCAGGAGATCGTGACACGCCTGCCGGAGACGGGCGAGATTCATCGCGAGACCTATGCCCAAGCACATGAGCGTACAAAACAGCTGGCGAATGCGCTCAAGAAGAAGCTGAAGATTCGCGAGGGCGACCGCGTCGCCACCATCGCCTGGAACTCGCATCGCCATTTCGAGCTCTATTACGGCATTTCCGGCATGGGCGCTGTGGTTCACACGGTCAATCCGCGTCTCGATCCCAAACAGATCGTCTGGATGCTGGAGCACGCTCAGGCCAAGGCGGTCTTCTTCGACAAGCAGTTCGCACCGATCGTCGACGGCATCTCGAAGATGTGCAAGTCGGTGAAGAACTGGGTGCTTATGACCGACAAGTCGCACGCCGATGCGGTCAAGACCAAGTGCAAGACTTATGAGGAACTGATCGCCGAGCAATCGTCCGATTTCGACTGGCCGGTGTTCGACGAGTACACCGCCGCCGGCCTGTGCTACACCTCCGGTACGACGGGCGATCCCAAGGGCGTCCTCTATTCCCACCGCTCCAACGTGTTGCACGCGATGGCCTGTTCGGCATCGGACGTGATCGGCGTCGGCGCGCGCGGCACGCTGCTGCCGGTGGTGCCGATGTTCCACGTCAATGCCTGGGGCATTCCCTACGCCGCGCCGATGAACGGCGCCAAGCTGGTCATGCCCGGTGCGCAGATGGACGGGAAGAGCATTCACGAACTGATCGAGGGCGAGAAGGTCAATTATGTCGCCGGCGTGCCGACGGTGTGGCTGGGCCTGCTCAACTATCTGGAACAGGAAGGCAAGCGTATCGACTCGATCGAGCGCGTGCTGATCGGCGGCTCGGCTCTGCCCGAAGCGCTGCTGCGCGCCTATGAGGACAAGTATGACGTCGTCATGCAGCAGGGCTGGGGCATGACCGAGATGAGCCCGCTGGGCACGGTCAATGCATCCCTGCCCAAGCACGACGCGCTGGACCGCGAAGAGCAGATCAAGATCAAGCTCAAACAGGGCCGCCTCGTTTTCGGTGTCGGCATGCGTATCGTCGACGATGAAGGCAAGGAACTGCCCTGGGACGGCAAATCCTCCGGCCATGTGCAGGTGCGCGGCCCGTGGATCGCCTCGGCCTATTATCGCGGCGCCGGTGCCGACAGCTTCACCGAAGATGGCTGGTTCAGGACCGGCGATGTCGCCTATCTCGACGGCGATGGCTACATGACCATCACCGACCGCTCCAAGGACGTGATCAAGACCGGCGGGGAATGGATTTCCTCGATCGATCTGGAGAACGCCGCCATGGGTCATCCGGATGTCGCGATGGCTGCCGCCGTCGGCATGCCGCACCCGAAATGGCAGGAACGCCCGCTCCTCGTCGTCCAGCCCAAGCCGGGCATCACGCCGAACGCCGAGTCGATCCTGGACTATCTGCGCGGCCAGGTGCCCAAATGGTGGGTGCCGGATGCGGTGGAGTTCATCGACGAGATGCCGATCGGCGCCACCGGCAAGATCCTCAAGACCAAGCTGCGGGAAATCTACAAGGATTATGAATTCCCGACGGTCGACGCCTGATCTTGTCCTGGCCGCAGTGACGCAATGTGTAACGCCCGCCCCTTCCCGGGGGCGGGCGTTTGCATTTGAGGTCAGAGCGCCTGGCCGCCGGAGACCTCGATCCGCTGGGCCGTCAGCCAGCCGAAATCGCCGGTCAGCAGGCTGGAGATCGCGCCGCCGATATCGTCGGGCTGGCCGACCCGGCCCAGCGCCGTCACCGAGGCGATTTGCGCATTCATCTGCGCATTGTCGCGCACCATGCCGCCGCCGAAATCCGTCTCGATCGCGCCGGGCGCGACCACATTCACGCGGATCCCCCGCTCGCCCAGTTCACGGGCCTGGTAGCGGGTCAGCGCCTCGATTGCGCCCTTCATCGCGGCATAGGCGGCAAAGCCGGGCAACGTGATGCGGGTCAGGCCCGACGAGACATTCACCACATGCCCGCCATCGCGGATCAGCGGCAGGAGCGTCTGGGTGAGGAAGAAGACGCCCTTGAAGTGGACATTCATCAGCCCGTCGAACTCGGTCTCGGTGACTTCGGCGAAGGGCTTGTAGACGCCATGGCCGGCATTATTGACCAGGAAGTCGATCCGGTCGCGCTGCCAGCCCTCGGCCAGGACGGACTTCACGACTTCGGCGAAGCCGGGGAAGCTGGCGATATCGCCGGTGTCGAGCTGCAGGATCGCCGCCCGGCGTCCCAGCGCCTCGATCTCGGCCATGGCGCTTTCCGCCTCCGCGCGATTGCCGCGCCAGGTCAGGATGATGTCGACGCCCTTGCGGGCCAGATGAAGGGCGGTATTGCGGCCCAGCCCGCGGCTGCCGCCGGTGATCAGGGCGATGGGGGTGGTTGATTGGGTCATGGGAAAGGCTCCGGTGTTCAAGACGCCCCTCATCTAGCGGCCGCACCGATGCCCGGCCTGCCGCATGCTCCGGAAAACCTGCCCGATCCTCCGGAACCCCGGACTGCCCCGCTTGCACGGCGCGCCGCCCGCGCGTAGTCCATACCGGCAGGAGCACCGCATGACCGACCTCGACACCCTGAAACGCGACATGACCCGGCATGCCGACTGTATGGGCTTTGACACCCAGCCGAACCCGACCGGCGTGCCCGGTCTCAGCCTGGTGCGCAGCCGGGCGCCGACGCCGCTCGATGTCGTCGACTACCGCCCGATTTTCTGCCTGGTCCTGCAGGGCGCCAAGCAGACCGTGATGGGCGATACCGCGCTCACCTTTGCCGCCGGCCAGACCCTGATCGTTGGCCTCGACCTGCCCACAACGGCCCGTATCGTCACGGCCAGCGCCGCCGCGCCCTATCTCTCGCTGGGCCTGGAGATCGATATCGCGCTGCTGCGCGAACTCATGGCCACACTGCCCGCCGATGCGCTGCCGCCACCGCGCACGGAGTATCGCTGCTCCGCGATGACGGTGACCACCGCCGACCCGGCCCTGGTCGATGCCATGGCGCGTCTTTATCGCCTGCACGACCGGCCGGACGATCTGCCAGTGCTGGCGCCACTGACGGTCCGGGAGATTCACTATCGCCTGCTGCGCAGCCCGGAGGCGCCGCTCCTGGCCAGCCTGACCCGGCCGGACAGTCATGCCAGCCGCATCGCCCGCGCCATCGGGCGCATCCGCCGCGAATTCGACAATGCCCTGCCCGTTGCCGATCTGGCGCGCGAGGCCGGCATGAGCGCCTCGGCCTTTCACGAGCATTTCCGCAGCCTGACCGGCACGACGCCGCTGCAATACCAGAAGACGCTGCGCCTGATGGAGGCCCGCCGCCGTCTCACGGACACGGCCGAGAGCGTTTCCGCCATCGCCTTTGCCATCGGCTATGAAAGCCCGACCCAGTTCTCGCGTGAATACAGCCGCCAGTTCGGCCGTCCGCCGCGTGCGGAACGGGCGCTGCGGACCGCCTGACAGAGCCGGTTCCCCCGGACATCTCCAGGGCCCAAAAAGAGGCGGGACGAAAATCCGTCCAATCCCCCCTTCCCCGCTATTGCGCTCTTCCGGGGGCGCTCATACATTCATATCGAAATTCGATATGAAGTGGAAACGGAGATGGAGATCGTCATGATGGGTGGAGCGGAGTTCGGCATCATCGCCTTGCTGCTGATGTTCCTGCCGACGCTGATCGCGCTCTTGCGCGGTCACGACAACACCTTTGCGATCTTCCTCACCAACCTGCTTCTGGGCTGGACGGTGATCGGCTGGGTGGTCGCACTGATCTGGTCCTTCACGGCAATCCGCCGGCGCATGCGGGCCTAGGGTTCCCCCAACCCCGAACGGGACACCGGTTCCCTCACTCCCGGTTTCCCTGGCAAAAGCGCCCCGATCAGATAACGGTTGGTCGGCAAATCTGGCGCCCGGATCCTCCCCCGATCCGGGCGCTCTGTTTTTTTGGGTTCGCGGGTCGGCAGTCATGCCGCCCGATCCCCATCAAGCCATAAGCCATTTTTCCCGGCTGGGGGTGTCCCGCGCAGGCGGGACGCAGCGCCGGGACCGACCGACGAGATACCGGGCTCATCGCTCGTCCTCTGGGTCCCGGATCTCCACCCGGCACAAGGCCGGGCTTCCGTCCGGGAAAAATGCATGTTGTTTGGAGGAGGCAAGTCACAACCAGGTCGTGATCTCGTCCAGCGATTTTTTCACCAGCGCGTGTTCCGGCACGGTCGCGCCCTCGGCCGGATAGCCGCCGACGATCAGCATGTAGGGCTTTTCCGACACCGGGCGTTCGCAGACCTCGTTGAGGAAGCGCATCGGATTGGGCGTGTGGGTGAGCGTCACCAGGCCCGCCTCGTGCAGCGCCGCCAGCAGGAAGCCGCAGGCAATGCCGACGCTCTCATTGATGTAGTAATTCTTCTTGTCCTGACCCGCGCGCTCGCCGCCGCGCTTCTGGGCGAAGACCGCGATCAGCACGGGCGCGGTCTCGAGAAACGGCTTGTCGGCATCCGTGCCCAGCGGCGCGAGCGCCTCGAGCCATTCCTCCGACGCTTTACCCGCATAGAAGGCCCGCTCCTCCGCTTCGGCCGCCTCGCGCAGCGCCTTGCGGCGCTCGGCGTCGGTCAGAACGACGAAATGCCAGGGCTGGTGATTGGCACCGGACGGCGCCGATCCGGCGGCGAGGATGGCCTGTTCGACGATCGCGCGATCGACCGGACGGTCGGAATAATCGCGCACCGTACGGCGGCGGCGGAGATTTTCCGTGAAGGCCGCAACCCGGGACGACATGTCCTCGGGCGCATATTCGACAAACCCTTCCAGCGGCACGCGTTTTTCGGCACCCATGATCAGCTCCAGTCCAGGACCACCTTGCCCGACTTGCCCGCCCGCATGGCGTCGAAACCCTTCTGGAATTCGTCGGCGGCATAGCGGTGGGTGATGATGCGCGAAACGTCCAGACCGCTTTCGAGCATGGCGATCATCTTGTACCAGGTCTCGAACATCTCGCGGCCATAGACGCCTTTCAGCGTGATTGCCTTGAGAACGAGCTGGCCGAAATCCACCTCGATCGGCTTGGACGGCAGGCCGAGCATCGCGATCTTGCCGCCCATCACCATATTGTTGAGCATCGAGCCGAAGGCCTGTGGTGCGCCGGACATTTCCAGGCCCACATCGAAGCCTTCGGTCATCTTCAGCGCCTTGCGCACATCGCGCAGGTCTTCCTTCGAGACATCGACCGTGCGGATATTCGGCGCCACCTGGCTGGCCAGGTGGAGACGGTGCGTATTGATGTCGGTCAGCACGACATGGCGCGCACCGACATGGCGCGCAATCGCCGCCGCCATGATGCCGATCGGTCCGGCACCGGTGATCAGCACATCCTCGCCGATCAGGTCGAACTGCAGCGCCGTGTGCACGGCATTGCCCAGCGGGTCGAGAATGGCGCCCATCTCGTCGGGCACTTCTTCGGGCAGCGGCACGACATTGAAGGCCGGCAGTTTCATGTATTCGGCAAAGGCGCCGGGGATGTTCACACCGACACCGCGCGTGTCGGGATCGAGGTGGAAACGCCCTGCCCGCGCCGCACGCGATGTGGCGCCGACAACATGGCCCTCGCCGGACACGCGCTGGCCCACTTTCACGCGGGTCACATTGCCGCCGACCTCGACGATCTCGCCGGCATATTCATGGCCCACCACCATCGGCGTCGGCACATTCTTCGCGGCCCAGTCATCCCAGTTATAGATGTGGATATCGGTGCCGCAGATGGCCGTCTTGGTGATGCGGATCAGCACATCGTCCGGGCCGATCTTGGGCATCGGCACATCGTCCATCCAGATGCCTTCTTCCGGCTTGGCCTTGACCAGGGCTTTCATGGCTTTTCCTCGACCTTTGCTAGCGGGTGCCCGTCTTGCGGGACCCTTTGGGCTTGGCGAGAAAATACATCACCGCGGCGGCGGGAAAAGTGAGCATGAATGGAATGAGCAGTATGCTCATGATTTCCGCGACATGGCCGTTCGAACCGGTCAGCCAGGTCAGACAGATGGCGAAGGCGGCCAATGCGGGCGGCACCGCCAGCCAGCGCCGCCATTCATGCCAGACCGGACGTCCGGAGAACCATAACAGGGCCGACAGCAGCACGCCCCAGCAGGCGATCAGCGTCCACTTGATCCAGGTGTCCTCGCGCAGGAATTCCACGCGGATCGGCAGGAAACTGTCGAGCACGAAGGAGGCCAGGACCAGGGCAGGCGGCGCATCGTCGAAAGTCTCCGCTCCCAGACAATCGCGCAGGACAAAACGGTCCCCCTCGGCCGGCGGCTCTGTGCCCTCGATACAGACCGGCGCCTCGATCTCGTCGAGAATGGTGTCGATGGTCGCGTTTTCCTTCCAGTCCGCGAACACGGTCGCCAGCGCCAGGCCGATCCCCAGAACAGCGAGGAAATTGCCGCGCAGCGTCATGCCCAGAAAGAAGCTGGCCGCCATGCCGCAATAGGCCAGCGGCAGGAAGATATCGATCAGCTGGACATGGCGAATATGCGCCCGCATGGCCTCGCCCGCCTCGCCTTGCAGAAAGTCCAGATCGGATGTCTCGGTCGCAAACTGCAGGGCCAGGATGGGCGTGCGGAAACCGGAATGCAGCGGTACGGCCGGTTCCGGCGGTGTTCCCGTCAGCAGCAGGAGGCCGGCAGCGATCAGGGTGAACAGGATCGTGGCCGCAAAGGCCCAGCGCGCAGGCGTCATCTGTGCCGATCCCCTTCTGCCAGCCATCTGCGATGACGCCGCAGAGTGTGCGCCGCGTCAAGGCCAAAGCCGGAGAGGTCTAGCGCCGGCGAAGCTGCAGCACGGCCACGACGGGATAGACCAGGAAGGACGGGATCAGCAGTATCGCCATCACTTCTGCGCCCTGCCCGTTCGGCAGAACGAGGAAGGCCGCCGCCACGCTCAGCGCTGCCAGCACACCCGGTACCGCCAGGATACGCCGCCCGCGCGACGCCAGCACCAGCGACGTCACCAGGGAATAGAGCCCGATGGCGGACCATTTCAGCCAGGTCGCCACCTGCAGCGCACCAAGCCGGCCCGACGGATCCTCACCCCGGCCCAGATCGGCGAGGATCTGGTTGATCACCCGGTTTTCCAGGTAATCCGCCGGGATCGTCACGAGCGCGAGGGTTAGTCCGATCCACGCCAGAACGGGTTTCCAGGGCATGGGGCCCCGCTCCAGCGACGCCGCCAGAAAGAAGGCCGCTGCCATGCCGGCATAGGCCGGCGGGAAATACCAGTCGAGCGCCTGCACCTCGACCAGATAGGCGCGCAGCCCGGCCGCATCGGGGCCCTGCAGGAAAGCCAGGTCCTGGGATGTGCGGGCGAGTTCCAGTGCCAGTATGGGCGAGCTGAACCCGTCCGCCATCGGCGCACTGCCCAGATCCGGCGGCGATCCGAACAGGATGATGCAGGCGATACTCGCCGCTGTCAGAACAAGCGTTGCCACATAGGCCCAGCGCCAGGATACCATGATAAATCCTCCGTCCCCGGCAGGATTTGGCCATGAACGCAGCGCCGCGACAAGGACTGCGTTTGCCGCTCAAAATTTTGTCATCCCGGCGGGATGGCCCGCGAAGGCGGGCCGCAGGGCCGGGAGCCATACACTCGATAGTGGCCAAAAGCGGGTTCGATAGCGGAGTCTGTCAGGCGTGAACCCGGATTATGGGTCCCGGACGTGCGCCCGGCCCGAGGCCGGGCATTCATCCGGGATGACAGGGCTGCCGGTTCTGCGGCTACCCCGCCAGCATCCCCGCAACATGCTCGCCGATGGCGAGCGAGGCCGTGAGGCCGGGGCTTTCAATGCCGAACAGCGTGACCAGGCCTTGCATGCCGTGCTGGCCGGCGCCATCGATGCGCCAGTCGGGATGGGGCTCGCCGGGGCCATGAAGTTTGGGGCGGACACCGGCATAATCGGGCACCAGGGCGCCGTCGGGCAGGTCCGGCCAGAAACGGCGGATCGTGGCGTAGAAGGCCTCGCCGCGGGCCGGGTCGACGCTGTAATCCTCGTTCGCGATAAACTCGAGGTCCGGCCCGAACCGCGCCTGCCCGCCCAGATCGCGGCGGTAATGCGTGCCCAGCGCGCCGGGAATGGGCAGCGGATAGACGAGATGCCGGAACGGCGCCTTGCCGGCCATGGTGAAATAGACGCCCTTGCCCAGATGCAGTGGCGGGATCGCGTCGGCCGGATAGGTCTCCACCGTGCCGGCGGCTGCCTGGGCACCCAGACCGGCCGCGATCACCAGATGGCGCGCCGTGACCTCGGTCGCATGATCGCCGCCCGTACGGATCGCAAAACCGCCGCCCTCAAGCGGCCGGGCGCCTGCGAACGGCGTATTCACGGCAATCGCCCCGCCCCGGGCAGAAATCTCGCCGGCCAGCGCATCCATATAGCCATGGGCATCCATCACGCCGCTGGTCGGCGAGAGCAGCGCTGCCTCGGCTCTCAAGCCCGACTCCAGCGCCCGCGCCTCGGCGCCGGTGAGCCGTTGCATGCCCTCCACACCATTCGCGGCTGCCTGATCGAGGATGGCATCCAGCCGCTCGATCTCGTGCGGCTCGGTCGCCACGACCAGCTTGCCGCACATCTCATGCGCCACATGATGGCTGGCGAGGAAGTCATAGAGCTTGCGGCGGCCCTCGACGCACAGCCGCGCCTTCAGCGACCCCGTGGGATAGTAGAGCCCGCCATGGATCACCTCGGAATTGCGCGAGGAGACTCCCTGCCCGATCGCCCGTTCTTTCTCCAGCACGATCGTCTCGAAACCGCGCTGCACCAGGGCATAGGCACAGGCCAGCCCGACAGCCCCGGCCCCGATGATGATGGCGTCCGTATCGTGGGTCATGCCCTCTCGCCTCCCGCTGCGGCTGCCATGATCGGTGTTCCCGGGAGCGGCGTAAATGGCTGGCTGCCAGCAACATCCGGCCAAAGAAAAGGCCGCCCCGCTTGCGTGCGGGACGGCCTCATTCCCTTTTCGACGCGGGCGGTCAGCCTTCGGCGGCGCTGACCGGCGGGAAGATGCGGCCGAGGGGGCCGTCCTGCGGGATGGGCAGCAGCAGGAGCCGGCGCACCGGGTTCCAGGCCGCGCCCAGCAGGACAACGATCCCGCCCAGCACCAGCAGCGTCACAGCGACAACCACGCCGGCGCCCAGATCGGTCGAATTGACGATGACGCCGATCGACACGCCCGCGGTCACCAGGCCGGAGACGATCAGCGCACGCCGGTTGATCAGCAGCGAGACCAGCGCAAACAGGCCGATCACCACCAGGGCTGTCACGGCGAGGCGCATCGCCTCGGCACTGTCCGCCGCCAGGGCTGCAAACAGGTTGATCGCGTCAGGGTTCGCGAAATCGCTCTCGCCAAGCGTGAGGCCGACCTGCGCCATGTTGAGCACCGCGCCCAGCAGGATCGGCGCCGCGAAGAAATGCAGCCAGAAGGCCGTGCCGGACAGGCGCGTTTCGCGGCCCGGGTCGCGGGCGTCGAACATGATCCCCGCCAGCAGCAGGGCGGCACCGGCGGCGACATTGATCGTCGGCATCCAGACAATGGCCGTATAGGGCTCGATGACCAGCAGGGTCAGCACGGCCGTCATCACCGTGCCGGCACCGACCAGCCCGCCGGCAAACGGCAGGCGATAGACGCGATAATAGGCGATCATCGGCAGCACGAAGGCGAGGCCGAACACGACCGGCATGACGCGCACGGAAAGCGGGATCTGCGAGACGACGGCCATCACCGCTTCGCGGCCGAAGGCCATGTTTTCGGCGCTCTCGCTGCCCAGCTCGAAACTGCTTTCGGAAATGCCCGTGACGTGGATCAGGAACTGGGCATAGCCCCAGACCAGCACGATGGCTGTCGCAACACCGAACACGCCCGACAGCACAATGCCGGGCAGAATGCGGCGCTGTTTGCCGACCAGCAGCGCGGAGAGGAACCAGGCGAACACGGCGATACCGCCGATCAGCGCCATCAATATGTTCTGCCAGGCCTGGCTGCCCTCGGCCATGTCGAGCCCGGCCATCACCTGGCCGGCGCCGACGCCGAGCCCGCCCAGCAGGATCAGCACGCCGAGCGTGGTGAAGATGTCGTGGAAATTATTGAGGAAGGGCAGCATCTCGTCGGAAGGACGGGCGCTGCTGGCGCGTATTTCGCTGGTATCCGTCATATCGGTCCCCTGTGTCACCGTTACCCGTGTGATGCCCCCAAGCGATCAATCGGATGCAGAATTTCGCCACAAAGGCGAAACTGCCGGACAATACTAGCGCCATTCGCGCAAAGGGGCAGCGGGAAACCGATGACGCCCGTCCCACAGTACGGCGCTTTCTTCCCCACCCCGTGGGGAAGTGGGCCGATGCGCAGCATCGGGTCGAAGGGGCCTCCGGAGCCGAAGGCGAAGGAGGAAGGCGGCGGAGCCTGACTCGGACAGTCCGCCGCGTACCGCGGCGCCCCTCCACCACGCCTCCGGCGCGGTCCCCCTCCCCACTCGCGTGGGGAGGAAAATCCGATCGCGCCCTGTTGCCAGTCCCACCTTGATGAAGGCAGTACCGGCGTGTCCGGCCTATTCGGCCAGGTGACGGCTGGCTTCCAGGATCGGCAAGCCGGCCTCGGTCGGGATGTAGATCACATCCTGGCCGTTCTCGCCCAGCGACTGGATCCACAGATAGCGCAGATAGCCTTCCGGACCGCCCAGACCTTCAGCCACGATGGCATTGGCCTCGGCGACACCATGGGCGCGCGCAATCTCGGCCCGGGCATTCAGCTCCTCGGCCTCCAGGCGCGCCTGGGCCTCCAGCACGGCGATACGGCGGTTCTGCTCGGCGCGGACCAGTTCGGCCCGGCCGGCCAGTTCCTGCTGCCAGACGCCATACTGGGGCAGACCCCACATCAGGGCACCGACAGACACGGCAAGGATGGCAGCACCGCCGGCAAGCAGACTGAGTTTCATACGTCCCTCCATTCCAGCTAAACTCTTGAACGCCAAGACGTTAACCGGAAAACCCATAGGAAATCAGAGGGATTGCGCCCCGCCGAATCCGGGAGGGAATGGCGAGCCGGGAATCCGGGGTCAGATCTATTCGGGCGGGTCAATACGCTCGATCTGGACATTTCCGGGACCGGTTATCGTAAATTCCGTCGTACTCGAAGAGCTTTCGACAATTAATAAATCCAGAAAGAAAAACGCAACAACACAAACAAAAAATACAAAACCAAAAAGAGCTGACAAGCTTATCCTGTACATTTGCTGCACAGCCATGATAATTTTAACTACAAAATTCTTGCTCTCATAAATTTTAAAATACGGACTGACTCCAAATTTTAGCGGGTCTCTATCACTGTATCCTGAAAAGTCTTCGAACTCATCTTTTCCGTCAATTCTAACGGCTATATCTCTAGACCTCATAATATAATGATTCTGAAAAGTTTTATAAACGCCAGCGCAATACCAGAACGCGATAACCGCCAAAAAAGCAAGAACAATAATTGCAGGCTCCTTTGCTTGCATAGCAACAGCCAAAATTGCTGTAACAGAAACAACGGCCCAATTCTTTATCTGCACGATAAACGCGTCGTATGACTGTATCTGGGCTTCAGTAACCTTGTACTCCTCCAAGAGGACATCTTTCTCGCCCATGTTCCACCCCAAAAACCGCTACAACAGAATGCTAGATCACGCCCATCGCCTTGCCCACCTTGGTGAAGGCGGCGACGGCGCGGTCGATCATCTCCGGCGTGTGGGCGGCGGACATCTGGGTGCGGATGCGGGCCTTGCCCTTGGGCACGACCGGATAGAAGAAGCCGATCACATAGACGCCCTCCTCCATCAGTTTCGCCGCCATTTCCTGGGCCAGTTTCGCATCGCCCAGCATTACCGGAATGATCGGATGCTCGCCCGGCAGGAGGTCGAAACCGGCTGCGCTCATGCCGGCACGGAAGCGTTTGGCATTGTCGAACAGGCGGGCGCGCAGATCGTCGCCCTCAGCCACCATGTCCAGCGCCTTCAGCGAGGCGCCCGCAATGGCCGGTGCCAGCGAATTGGAGAAGAGATAAGGCCGCGAGCGCTGGCGCAGCATGTCGACGATTTCCTTGCGCGCCGCGGTGAAGCCGCCCATCGCGCCGCCCAGCGCCTTGCCCAGCGTGCCGGTGATGATGTCGATCTCGCCGAAAACGCCGCAATGTTCCGGCGTGCCGCGACCCTTTGCGCCCATGAAGCCATGGGCGTGGCAATCATCCACCATGGTCAGCGCGTCATACTGTTTCGCCAGCCGCACGATCTCCGGCAGGTTGGCGATATAGCCATCCATCGAAAAGACGCCGTCGGTGACGATCAGGATGTGGCGCGCGCCATCGGCCCGGGCCTGTTTCAGCTGGGTCTCCAGATCGGCCATGTCCGAATTGGCATAGCGATAGCGCTTCGCCTTGCACAGGCGCACACCGTCGATGATCGAGGCATGGTTCAGCGCGTCGGAAATGATCGCATCCTCCGGCCCCAGCAGCGGTTCGAACACGCCGCCATTCGCGTCGAAAGCCGCCGCGTAGAGGATGGCGTCCTCGCAGCCGGTAAACCCGGCGATCTTCGCTTCCAGCTGCTTGTGCAGGTCCTGGGTGCCGCAGATGAAGCGCACCGAGGCGACGCCGAACCCGTGGCTGTCCAGCGTTGCCTTCGCCGCCTCGATCAGTTCCGGCCGGTTGGCCAGGCCGAGATAGTTGTTGGCGCAGAAATTGATGACATGGCTCTCATCGCCATTCGCCCGCACATCGATCTCGGAGAACTGCTGCGAGGTGATGATCCGCTCACGCTTGTACAGCCCGTCGGCCTCGATGTTTTCCAGCTCGGCTTTGAGGTCGGCGAAAAAGGCGTCGGACATTGTGGGGCTCCTTGAAGGGGATTCTTCCCGCCACTTCTATTGGCCTCACAGGCGCTTGTCATCCCGGTCCACAAATCGTCACCCTGACGAAAGTCAGGGCCCAGATCACAAAGCGCGATGGTGCCGGTCAGGCCTCGACCGAGCTCTACGATCTGGGTTCCGGCGTTCGCCGGAATGACGGTGTTGGAGGCGGGATTATTCTACCAATTCCCCCGGACCTGTTCCGGGGTCTGCCAATGTCGGCAGATGTGCACAGCCGCCACCGTCTCCAGGCCCCGGAATTCGCTTCGCTCCTCCGGGGAAATCGGTGTGAGGCCCCTACTCCGCAAACTGGTCCGGATAGATCCACCACCAGGGTACCGGGTTCTCGCCCATCGCCATTTCCGTGATCGCCGGATAGATCAGCTCCGCGCGAACCGAATTGCCCAGGAAGACGATACAGCGCTGGGTCTCCTCGTGGCAGATGGCGCGATTGCCGGTCCAGGGATTGTGGCCGCCCTTGTCGAACCAGAGGCCGTTTTCGTCGCGATAGACGATGACGCCCAGACCGCCGGCCAGCCCGATCTCCGCCGCGCGCGGATCTTCCTGCAAGGTAATCGTGGGAAACTGGCTGGGCGAGCGGATCGTCTGGGAGGGCGCCACGAATTGCGCCCGCGCCGCCTCGCTCAGCCCCTCGCCGGCAATGAAGCCCGCCCACATGCGCGCCTGGTCGGCAATCGTCGTGTCCATCGAACCGGCGGCAGAGACGTTGGAGCGCTCGTCATGCGGCTCGAATGTGCCGTCCATGGCATAGCCGTCGGCGAGGTTCTCGCGGAAGTCCGGCCGCCATTGCATCGAGGTATTCACCATGCCGAACCGGTCGAAAATGCGCCGCTGCATCTCCGCCTTGAGGTCCAGTCCCAGGCCTTCCTCGATCACGTGCTGGAGGATGTAGAAGCCTTCGGCCGAATAGGTCTGGCGTTCGCCAGGCGCGAAGTGGAATTGCAGCCGTCCGTCCTCTTCCAGCCAGCGGAAATTCGCGAACCCCGTCCCGTTCGACAGGATGATGCGCGGCGTCAGCTCGCGCCATTGCGGCTGGTCGGCCAGATCGCTCCAGTCGTCGTCCCCGGTGACATAGTCCGGCAACGGCCGCGGCAGGTAGTCCGCGATCGACGTGTCCAGATCCAGCAGCCCGTCATCGACCAGCATCAGGACATAATAGGCAAAGGCCGCCTTGGTCAGCGACGCGCCGTACATGACGGTGTCGGTCTCCAGCGGCCAGGCGTTCTCGCGATTGCGATAGCCGAAGGCCGCCACATGCTCGACCTCACCCCGGTCGATCAGCGCATAGGCCAGGCCCACCACCTCTTCCTCGGCCATCATCTGCTGGATCGAGGCGTCAAGCGCGGCGATCTCGGCATCGGTCCAGCCATCCGGCTGGGCCTGGGCGGCCGTGGCGAGTGCGGTGATCGAAGCGGCGGCGGTCAAAAATCTGCGCATGGATATCCCTCCTTGGCGTCAAGGAAGGCTAGGCGGCGATGTCAGGCCGGGGTACCGGGATGCTCAACGCGCGCATTCCCCCACCTTGTATGTGACTGAGCTGCTAGATTGGGCTGTCTTCCGGGTCGTCACCCTGACGAAAGTCAGGGCCCAGGTCACAAAGCGGGATCGTGCCAATCGGGTTGCTACCGAGCTCTACGATCTGGGTTCCGGCGTTCGCCGGAATGACGGTGTTGGAGGTAGGATTATTCTACCAATTCCCCCGGACGTGTTCCGGGGTCTGGCGTTGTCGACAACTTCGCACGACGGCCCAAGCCGCCAGGCCCCGGAATTCGCTGCGCTCCTCCGGGGAAAGTGGCTGCGTCCACCTACACCACGCTCGGCAAATCCAGCCCCTGCTCGCGCGCGCAATCCTTCGCGATCTCATACCCCGCATCGGCATGCCGCATCACGCCGGTGCCCGGATCGTTCCACAGGACGCGGCCGACGCGTTCGGCGGCTTCCGGCGTTCCGTCGGCCATGACGACCTGGCCGGAGTGCATGGAATAGCCCATGCCGACCCCGCCGCCATGATGCAGCGAGACCCAGGTGGCGCCGGAGGCAGTGTTGAGCAGCGCGTTCAGGAGCGGCCAGTCGGCGACGGCGTCGGACCCGTCCATCATGCCCTCGGTTTCCCGATTGGGGCTGGCGACCGAGCCTGAATCGAGGTGGTCGCGGCCGATCACGACGGGCGCCGAAAGCTCGCCCCTTGCCACCATCTCGTTGAAGGCCAGGCCCAGTCTGTGCCGTTCACCCAGCCCGACCCAGCAGATCCGCGCCGGCAGGCCCTGGAACTGGATGCGCTCGCGCGCCATGTCGAGCCAGCGATGCAGGTGCGGATTGTCCGGGATGAGTTCCTTCACCTTGGCGTCGGTCTTGTAGATATCCTCCGGATCACCCGACAGCGCCGCCCAGCGGAAGGGGCCGATGCCGCGGCAGAAGAGCGGGCGGATATAGGCCGGCACGAAACCGGGGAAGTCGAAGGCGTTCGCAACGCCCTCATCCTGGGCCATCTGGCGGATATTATTGCCATAATCGAGCGTCGGGATGCCCATCTCCCAGAAGTCGAGCATCGCCTTTACCTGCACGGCCATCGAAGCCTTGGCGGCTTTTTCGACGGCGGCGGGATCGCTCTCGCGCTTCTCGTCCCATTCGGCCAGCGTCCAGCCGGCGGGCAGATAGCCGTTGACGGGATCGTGGGCCGAGGTCTGGTCGGTGACCATGTCCGGCTTGATGCCGCGTCTGACGAGTTCCGGGAAGACCTCGGCCGAATTGCCCAGCAGGCCAACCGAAACGGCTTCCTTATTCGCGACGGCCGCGTTGATGATGGCCATCGCCTCGTCCAGCGTGGCGGCCTTGCGGTCGAGATAGCCGGTCTTCAGACGCATCTCGATCCGGCTCGGCTGGCATTCCACGGCCAGCATGGAGGCGCCCGCCATGGTCGCGGCCAGCGGCTGGGCGCCGCCCATGCCGCCCAGGCCGCCAGTCAGTATCCAGCGGCCGGCCAGATCGCCGTCATAATGCTGGCGGCCGGCCTCGACGAAGGTCTCGTACGTGCCCTGAACAATGCCCTGGCTGCCGATATAGATCCACGACCCGGCTGTCATCTGGCCGTACATCATGAGACCCTTCTTATCGAGCTCGCGGAAATGGTCCCAGTTTGCCCAGTGGGGCACGAGATTGGAGTTGGCGATCAGCACGCGCGGCGCGTCCTTGTGGGTGCGGAACACGCCCACCGGCTTGCCGGACTGGACCAGCAGGGTCTCGTCTTCCTTCAACCGTTTCAGGGTCGCAACGATCCGGTCAAAACTCTCCCAGTCGCGCGCGGCCCGGCCGATCCCGCCATAGACGACCAGTTCTTCCGGCTTCTCGGCCACTTCAGGGTCGAGATTGTTCATCAGCATGCGCAGCGGCGCCTCGGCCGCCCAATGGGTGGCGTCGAGTTCGCTGCCGTGCTTGGCGCGGATGATGCGGGAATTGTCGCGGCGGGTCTGGGTCAACTTACTTTACCTCTCCGGAATAGAGCATCGCGGCAGCCTTCAGGGCCGCCTTCATTGTGTCCTTGAGCGCCAGGCGCAGCCTGCCCGCCTTGTCTTCGCTGAAGGTCCAGGGCTCGCCCTCGTCCATGTAGGCCGACTGGGCGAGTTCCATCTGCAGGGCATGCACGTTCAGCCCCGGGCGGCCATAGGCGCGCGTTATCCAGCCGCCCTTGAAACGGCCATTGACGATCGAGGCATAATCCTCGTGATCCATCATCGCCTTCACCGCCCAGCGCTCGATGGTCCGGTCGCAACTCTCCCCGCCATTCGTGCCCAGATTGAGATCCGGCAGCACGCCCTCGAACAGGCGCGGCACTTCATCCAGGATGGAATGGGCGTCCCACAGCACGACATAGCCGTGCTCCATGCGCACCTTGACGATCATTTCGGTCAGGGCGCGGTGGTAAGGATCGTAGTAATCCGTGCGGCGCTGCTCGATCTCGGCCTCGTCCGGTTCCTCGCCCGGCCGGTAGACCGGCGACCCGTCGAACAGCGTCGTCGGCACCAGTTCCGTCGTGGCCTGGCCGGGATAGAGCGAGGCGCCCGTCGGATCGCGATTGAGATCGATGACATAACGCGAATGGGTGGCGCGGATCATGTTGGCGCCGAGGTCGTCGAGAAAATCGTAGAGCTCCGGCACATGCCAGTCCGTGTCCGGCAGGCCGCGTGCCGTCTCGGTCATCCGCTCGGCCATTCCGTCGGGCAGATGAGTTCCCGAATGCGGCATGGACACGATCAGCGGCGAGCTTCCGCGTTTCTCGAAGAAGACGTTCATCTAGGCAATCCCGGGCAATTCACCCGCAGCCGCGACGAGCCCCCTGCCCGTCACCAGGCTTCGGGCGCTGGCGATATCGGACGCAAAATAGCGGTCGTCGCCGTAGGCGGGAACCGCCTCGCGCAAACATGTCCGCACCGCCTCCAGCCGCGGCGACGAGATCAGCCCCTTGTGGAACTCCATCCCCTGCACGGCGGACAGCGTCTCGATCGCCACCACATTGTGCAGGTTCTCCGCCATTTTCAGGAGGCGGAAGGCGCCATGCGTCGCCATGGAGACATGGTCTTCCTGGTTGGCCGAGGTGGGAATGCTGTCGACCGAGGCCGGGTAGGCTTTCTGCTTGTTCTCCGAGACCAGCGCGGCGGCCGTAACATGGGCGATCATGAAGCCGGAATTGATGCCCGGATTGGGCGTCAGGAAGGCCGGCAGGCCGGAAACCGCCGGATCGGTCAGCAGCGCCACGCGCCGCTCGCAGATGGAGCCGATCTCGCAGGCCGCCATGGCGATCTGGTCGGCGGCAAAGGCCACCGGTTCGGCGTGAAAATTGCCGCCGGAGATGGCTTCGCCCGTATCGGTGAAGACCAGCGGATTGTCGGTGACGGCATTGGCTTCGCGCTCCAGCACCTGGCCAGCCTGGCGCAGAAGGTCCAGCACGGCGCCCATCACCTGCGGCTGGCAGCGCAGGCAGTACGGGTCCTGGATCTTGTCGCAATTCTCGTGGCTGGCGAGGATGCCCGATCCCTCAAGCAAATCGCGCAGCGCCCCCGCCACATCGATCTGGCCGGGATGACCGCGCAGCTGGTGGATGCGCGGATCGAACGGCGCGACCGAGCCCTTGGCCGCCTCGACCGAGAGTGCACCGGACAGCAGCGCCGCCTGGAAACCGCTTTCCACCTCGAACAGTCCGGCCAGGGCCAGCGCTGTCGAAGCCTGGGTCCCGTTCAGCAGCGCCAGTCCTTCCTTGGGGCCAAGCCGGACCGGTTCCAGCCCGGCCTTTTTCAGCGCGTCCGCGGCCGGCAGGCGCTCGCCCTTGTACGTCGCCTCACCCGCGCCGATCAGGGCGGCGGACATGTGGGCCAGCGGCGCGAGGTCGCCCGATGCTCCGACCGAGCCTTGGGACGGGATCACCGGCAGCACGCCGGTATCCAGCATGGCCTGGATCGCCTCGATCGTCGTCCAGCGCACGCCCGAGGCGCCGCGGGCAAGCGAGGCCATCTTCAGGGCCAGGATCAGGCGCACGACCGCTTCGGGCAGCGCATCGCCGACACCGGCAGCATGCGACAGCACCAGCCTTTCCTGCAGCGTGGCCAGTTCCTCATTGGCGATCCGGGTCTGGGCCAGCTTGCCGAAACCGGTATTGAGCCCGTAGACCGCCCGGGCCGAGGCGATGAGATCGTCGACGGTCTGCGCTGCGGCGTCGACATCCGGCTTGGCGGCCGGATCGATCGTCACGCCGGCACCGCGCCAGATTGCGGCCCAGTCGGCCAGGGTCATCCTGCCGGGGGTTACGGTCACCGAACTCACAGCCATTCTCCTCCCAGGATACGGCCATGCAGGGGCCGTTTTCCGATCCATTGAACCAGTTCCGCCGGGCGCTCGATGTCCCAGACAGCCAGATCCGCCATCTTGCCGGCCTCGATCATGCCGATCTCGCCGGCCAGACCCAGCGCCCGTGCGCCTTCGCGGGTAATGCCGGCGATCGCCTCCTCCACGGTCAGGTGGAAGAGCGTGCAGGCCATGTTGGCGGCCGTCAGCAGCGAAACGAGCGGCGAGGTGCCGGGATTGGCGTCGGTCGCCACGGCCATCGGCACACCGGCCGCACGCATGGCTTCGACCGGCGGTCTTTGCGTCTCGCGCAGCGCATAGAAGGCGCCGGGCAGCAGCACGCCCACCGTGCCCGCCTTGCCCATCGCGGCAATGCCCGCCTCATTCGTGTATTCGATATGGTCCGCCGACAGGCCGCCGAACTCGGCGACCAGCTGGCCGCCGCCGGTATCGGAGAGCTGGTCGGCATGCAGTTTCACCGGCAGGCCGGCCGCCTTGGCGGCGATGAAGAGACGGCGCGTCTCTTCCGGCGAGAAGGCAATGCCCTCGCAATAGGCATCGACCGCATCGGCCAGACCCGTCCGTGCGGCCTCGCGCACCAGCGGGATGCAGACCTCGTCGATATAGGCGCCCGAGCGGCCCTCATACTCCACCGGCACGGTGTGCGCCGCCAGCAGGGTCGCGGAAATGCGCATGCCCGAAGCCAGACCAACCCCGCGCGCCGCCTTAAGCTGCGCCAGCTCGCTGTCATGGGTGAGGCCATAGCCCGACTTGATCTCGACCGTGCCGACGCCTTCCAGCGCGTAGGCATCCAGCCGCGACAGCGCCCCGGCGGCCAGCTCGGCCGCACCGGCCTTGCGTGTCGCCTCGACCGTCTTGCGGATCCCGCCGCCGGCGCGGGCGATGGCGGCATAATCCTCGCCCGCCAGCTTGCGCTCATACTCGTCCGAGCGGTCACCGGCGAAGACGAGATGTGTGTGACAATCGACCAGGGCCGGCGTGATCCAGCGCCCGTCCATATTCTCGGTGACGGCGGCCTCGCCCGGCACTTGCGACATGGGTCCGGCCCAGGCGATCCGCTCGCCGGAAATCCCGATCGCGCCGCCCTCGATGGCGCCATAGGCGGCACCGCCCGGCACCATTGTCGCCAGGCGCGCATTCGTGAGAAGACGGTCGAATTGCATGGGACGGCCTTTGCATGCGGCTAATTGTCTATACAATAAATTCCTCAAACCGAGTCTGTCCAGCGGGGTCATGCCGCCATGGCTGAATTTTATTGCCGGTCCGCCCTTCTGCCCGATGGCTGGGCCGATAGCGTTACGATCTGTGTCGATGAAGCGGGCCTGATCGCGGATATCAATCCCGGCACACCGCCCGCGAAGGACGCAACACGGCTGGGCACAGTCGTGCCGGGCCTCGCCAATCTGCACTCGCACAGCTTCCAGCGCGCCATGGCCGGCCTCACCGAGCGCCGCGGCGAGGGCGAGGACAGTTTCTGGTCCTGGCGGCAATTGATGTACGCCTTCAACGACCGCCTCACCCCGGACCATGTCGAGGCGATTGCCGCCTGGGTGCAGGTGGAGATGCTGGAGAGCGGCTTCACCTCTGTGGGCGAATTCCACTATCTCCATCACGGTCCCGACGGCACGCCCTATGACGACCGTGCCGAGATGGCCGGGCGGATCTGTGCTGCCGCCGCATCGACCGGCATCGCCCTCACCCTGCTGCCCGTCTATTACCGCTATAGCGGTTTCAACGCCGCCCCGGCCAGCCATGGCCAGCGCCGTTTCCTGCATGATCCGGACAGCTATGCCGCCCTCATCGAGGCCGCGCGGAAGCATGTCGCAGCCCTGCCCCATGCCCGGCTGGGCCTGGCGCCGCACTCCCTGCGTGCCGCCCCCGTTAACGATATTTCTGCCATCCTGCCACTTGTGGAAAACGCCCCGCTCCACATCCATATTGCCGAGCAGACACAAGAGGTTGAAGACTGTATCGCCGCGACGGGACAGCGCCCGGTCGCTCATCTGATGGAGCATGTCGCGGTTAATGCCGACTGGTGCCTCGTCCACGCGACCCATATGGACGCTGAGGAAACAACCGCCCTCGCCCGCTCCGGCGCGGTGGCCGGCCTGTGCCCGCTGACCGAGGCCAATCTGGGCGACGGTCTCTTTCCGGCACGGGCCTATCTCGAGGCCGGCGGGCGGATCGGTATCGGTTCGGACAGCCATATCCGCATCGATCTGGCCGAGGAGCTGCGCCTGCTGGAATACGGCGTCCGTCTGACCGCCCGCCGCCGCAATGCCCTCGCCGCGCCCGGCCGCTCGAGCGGCCGTACCCTGTTCGAGGCCGCCCTCGCCGGCGGAGCACAGGCGCTGAAACAGCCCGCCGCCAGTCTCGCCCCCGGCCAGCGCGCAGACTTCGTCGAACTGGACACGGATAATCCGCACCTGACGGGACGATCTGCGGACGCCTTGCTGGACAGCTGGATATTCTGCGGCGACAAGGGATGTGTCCGCTCGGTGCATGTCGGCGGACAGGCGCAGGTGACAGCAGGCCGCGCCCGGGTGCGGGACAGCGCACTGGCCGCCTATCGCACCGCCATTGCGGACCTGCTGCACGGAGGGGGCTGATGCCGCAGATCGAGGCCATCGAACTGGACGGACACGGACCGGTCTACGACCAGATCAAGCGCGCCGTCACGGCGCAGATCCGCTCCGGTGCCTGGAAGCCGGGCGACCGCCTGCCCTCGGAAGCCGATCTCTCGCAATCGCTCGCCACGGCCCGCATGACGGTCAATCGCGCCCTGCGGGAACTGACCGAGGACGGCCTGCTGGTCCGCCGCCGCCGCGCCGGTACTTTCGTGGCCCAGCCCGACGCCCCTGCCGCCCTGCTGAAAATCGTCGACATGGCCAAGGCCATTCCCGCCCGCGGCCAGACCTATGGCTATGTCTGCGAGACCGACGACACCGTGCCCGCCTCGCCCGCGATCGCCAAGGCGATGCGCCTGCCGCCCGGCGCACGCCTGCAGCATGTGGAATGCCTGCACACGGCGGATGGCGAGATCGTCGAGTTCGAGGAACGCTGGATCAATCTCGCCCTTCTGCCCGGCGCCGCCCAGGCCGGTTTCGACACCGAAGGCCCCGGCGGCTGGCTGCTGCGCGCCGCGCCCTGGACCGAGGCCGAACACACGGTCTCCGCCATCAATGCCGATACGGAGCTGGCCCGCCGTCTCGGCGTCGAGCCCGGCGCGGCCTGCCTCGTGCTGGAGCGCCGCACCTTCCAGGGCCAGGACGTCGTCACCTATGCCCGCCTCACCCATCCCGGCTCACGCCACTCCATGACCGAACGCTTCAGCCCGCAGGGATAGCCGCACCACGCTGTCATCCCGGACGCATGCCCGGCCTTGAGCCGGGTGGGGGTCCGGGACCCATAATCCCGGTGCTCATCCAGCTGTCGCTGCTATCGAGCCTGCTTCAGGCCGACATCGCGTGTATGGGTCCCGGCCCTGCGCCCCGCCTTCGCGGGGCATTCGGCCGGGATGACAAGGCGGAGATGTGAATCCCTACTCCGCCTCCACCGCCGCCATCAGATGGCGGATGAATGCGCCGCGCTGGCCGGCATCGATCCAGCGGACCACGGCGACGATGTCGTGCTCGGGGTCGATGAAGATCATGTTCGCGCCGGCGCCCAGATAGGCAAAGCTTCCGGCCGGGGCCTCCTCCACAGCGATCGCCGCGCGCTCATCGCCCGGCGTGTTGAGGAAGAAGTTCATATAGCCATAGGACGGCATCACATCGGTCGGCGTCAGCGAGCGCTCATACCAGCTCTCCGACAGCAATTGCTCGCCATCCCAGTTGCCGCGATGAAGCCCCAGCAGGCCGAAGCGCGCCTGGTCATAGGCCGAGATCATCATGCCGCCGCCCCAATGGCCGCCGCCGGAGACCGACCACATGGTCTCGCCGCCGATCTCGACATGACTGTTCTCATAGCCATGCCATTCCCAGGTGCCCGACGATCCGATCGGATCCATGATCCGCTCGGCCAGCACGTCGGGCAGCGGACGCTGCCAGACATGCAGGGCAGCCAGCGCCAGAGCATTCACGCGCACATCATTGTATTCCCACGCAGAACCCGGTTCCGGCGGCCCGGCGACCAGATCGCGGGCGGGATTGTCGCGCGCCGGACGGTCGGCCCAGGCCGGCTTGTCGAACAGCGTGCCCCACCAGCCCGAAGTCTGGCGCAGCATCTGGTCCCAGGTGATCGGCGCATTGTGATCGGTATGAAAGCGCGAGTCCTCGACCGAGCCGGACACCGGCTCGTCGACGCTGGCGATCAACCCGTCATCCACCGCCAACCCCACCGTGTGCGACAGGAAGCTCTTGGAGATCGAGAAGGTCATGTCGACCCGTTCCAGATCGCCCCACTCGGCGACGATATAACCGTCACGCAGGATGATCCCCGCCGGACCGCCGCGCGGCCGCAACTCGCCCACCGGGCTGGAAAAAGGCTCGAACGCCCAGGTCAGAGGCACCATGACAGACAGGTCGCGCACGTCGACCCCGGTCCAGCCGTCCGGCGGCGCGGTCTCGTTGGCGATGGCGAAATCCACGGCGGCCTGCAAGGCAACGGGGTCCAGCCCCATCTCCACCGCCTCCCGCCGCTCCCAGTCGGCATCGCCGCGCGGCGGGAAATAATCCTGCGCGGTCGCGGTAGCCGTGAGGGCCAGGGCGGCTGTAGCGGCGGTCAGAAAGTATTTCATGCGGTTCTCCCGGTTGGCGACCTGATTGTGTCGGCGCACGCCATCCTTCCCCTTGATGGGGAAGGGGGACCGCGCCGAAGGCGTGGTGGATGGGGTGGCGGCGAGGTATCGGAAGTTTCCAGCAAACCTGTCGGCGCCGGGCTTCACCCCTTCCGACCCCTCCTTCGCCAAGGCTACGGAGGACCCACCTTCCCCATCGAGGGGAAGGATGACGCTGTACTCCATCAGGCCCTGCCTTTGGTGCACCACAACCCTCGCCCTACCCCGTCACCCGAACCCCCACAGTGACACCGCGCGGTTCGCCGGGGAAGTAGCGGGGATTGCCGAAGGCGTAGTCGGCGCGGTTGGCGTAGGCTTCGCCGGTGAGATTGCGGATGGCGCCGTAGAGGGTGGTGCGGCCGGTGACACGGTATTGCGCGCGCAGGGTCAGAAGATCGTGGCCCTCATAGGTGTTCAGATTGCCGGCATCGGTGAAATACGCGCCGACATGGGTCCATTCCAGCGACACGTCCGCCCGGGCCACAGGCGTCCAGGCGAGACGGCCGGTCCACAGCCAGCGCGGCGCCGTGTCGACATCATTGCCCTTTGCGATGCCCTCGCTGGCCGCGCTGACGGGACGGTCGAAAGCATAGGTGTGGCGCGCCCAGGTGCCGGTCAGGCCGGCTTCCAGCGTGCCGGTCAGCGGCCAGGCGATATCGAACTCGACACCGCGATGGTCCGTGGCGCCGTCGGTGACGTTGAACCCGTCGGCATCGCGGAAGAAGACATTCGACTTTTCCATCGCGAAAGCCGTGATCTCGATCCGCCCGGCGCCGACATCCTGGCGCCAGCCCAGTTCCGCACTGTCCAGGGTTTCCGGCTCGATCCCGGCAATCGTCTGGCCGGGCTGCAGCCGGTAGAGCTCAGCGGTCTGCGGCGCCCTCACTCCACGCGCAACACGACCGAATAGTGACGCATTTTCTGACACTTCAAACAGAAAGCCGAAATCCGGCGCGAAGGTGGAGAAGTCATCGCTGCGGTCGGGAAGGCGCAGATAGCGGCCCACCGATCCGTCCGCCAGACGGTTATCATAGTCAAAGCGTGTCGCCTCCCAGCGGGCGCCGGCAATCAGGCTCAACCGCTCGCTCGCCTGCCAGCGGGCGCGGGCATAGAGCGCGGCCACGCGGGCGTCGACGGCGTAGTCGTAATGATCGCCCTGGACGAAGGAGAAGCGGGTCGGGTTTTCCTGCGTCTCCGACAGCCAGCCGCGCGTCCATTCCAGATCGCTGCCCAGTGTGATCCGCCAGGCCCCGCGCTCGCGATGCAGCGCGCCCTGCACGCCCGCGGAACGGTGCCCGCTTTCCTCCAGCGGATCGGTGGGGAAGAAATGCATGCGGAAATCCATCGCATTGGCCCGCCAGTAGGGCGTCAGCGACCAGGTCCAGCCCTCCGCCGCCTGACCGCGCAGGGCGAGGCTCATCCGGCCGGCGATGGCATCGCGGAAGGCTTCCGGGTCGCCATTGGCCCGCGCCACGGCGCGGTCGCGATAGTCTGCGGCATAGCCCGCCGTCTCCTGGTTCAGCTGCACCAGGGCGGCGGTGAAGCGCCAGTCGATGCCGCGCGTTTCGCCGTCGGCCCGCACCAGGGCGCGGACGTGATCGAGACCGGCCGCCTCGCGCCAGCCATCCTCGTGACGGGCTGACACCGCGATGAGGGAGGACACCGTCTCGCCAGGCCGCGCCAGCACGGCCTCGCCGCGATAGCGCCCGAAACTGCCGGCCTCGGCGACAAGGCGCGAGGGCGTTGCGGCCGGGTCGGGCGTGCGCGTATTCACCAGACCGTGCAGGGCGTTGGAACCATAGAGCGACGGCCCCGGCCCGCGCAGCACCTCCACCGCCCCGGCGAGCGGGCCGATATCCTCGAACAGCCCGTTCACATTGGCAAAACCCGGCGCGCGCAGGGCAATCCCGTCTTCCAGATAGAGAAAACCGCCCGCCCCGGCCCCGCCCGTCAGGACAGGCGAGCGGATCGCGGTGAGATGTTCCGCGCCATTGCCGCGATGGATGAAGACCCCGGCTTCCCGGTTGAGCAGTTCGGCGGGATGCTGGGCGGCAATCTCTGCGATCTCCGCCGCATCGATCACGCCCAGCGACAGCGCCGCCGCGTCGCGCACCTCGCCCGTCCGGTCACCGGTGACGACGATCACGTCCTGGGCCTGTGCGCCCGGAGCAGCCGACAGGAGCAGTGTTGCAGCGATCGTTCGGTACAAGGCTGGTTTCCTCATTCCAGAGCGCGATCATCAGGCTTCCCCTGCGAAGCGGGGGAAGTGGCCGAGCCCGGCCCTCGGGCCGGTGAGGTCGATGGGGGAGAGTCTGCGCGCTGGTGCGCTCCGCGGCGCTTATGCGCCGCCCCCTCAGTCCGCTTCGCGGACAGCTCCCCCGCAGGCGGGGCGAGCCCTTCCCGTCGCCCTTCTAGCTCCGCCCCGTCTTTTCCGCCCGCACGGCATGGCGTTTGCGCAGCACGCCGACGACATCCTCGAGCGAGAGGTCGCGGCTTTCCAGCAATACCATGAGGTGGAAGAGAAGATCGGCGGCCTCGGCCTTCACCGCAGCCTTGCTCTCCGACACCGCAGCCATGGCCACTTCCACACCCTCTTCGCCGACCTTCTGGGCCGGGCGTTTCGGCGCCCGTGCCATCAGCCCGCCGACATAGGAGCCCTTGGGATTGTCCTTCTTGCGCTTGCGGATGATCGCGCGCAGATGCGCCAGGAAGCCCAGGCCGGGAGCCGGATCGTCGCCGAAACAGCTCACCGTGCCGGTGTGGCAGGCCGGGCCTTTCGGCTTCACCTCGACCAGCAGCGTGTCCTTGTCGCAATCGGCGGCAATGGAGATCAGCTTGAATGTATGGCCCGAGGTTTCGCCCTTCTTCCACAGGCGCTGTTTGGAGCGCGAGAAGAAGTGCACCTTGCCGGTCTCGACCGTCTTCGCCAGCGCCTCTTCATTCATATAGCCCAGCATGAGGACCTGGCGCGTGGCATGATCCTGGACAATGGCCGGAATGAGCCCGTCGGACTTCTTCCAGTCCAGGGAGTTCGCTTCAATCATGGTCTGACCCTGATTCCCTCGGCGGCAAGATAGGCTTTCAGATCGCCTATCTGCATGACCCCTTTATGAAATACGCTGGCCGCCAGCGCGCCGTCGACATTGGCCAATTCGAACACGGATTTGAAGTGTTCTTTTCGGCCAGCCCCGCCCGACGCGATCAGGGGGGTCGAACAGATCGCCCTCACAGCAGCGAGCTGCTCGATATCATACCCGTCGCGAACGCCATCCATGTCCATGCAGTTGAGCACGACCTCGCCGGCGCCGCGGTCAAGCCCCTCGGCGACCCAGTCCAGCGTGCGGCGTTCATCGGTGCGGGTCTTGTCCGGATCGCCGGTATACTGGTGCACCCGCCATTCACCCTCGATTTTCCGGCTGTCCACGCCGAGAACGACACACTGGCTGCCGAATTCGTGCGCCAGGCGGTCGATCAGGTCCGGGCTTTCCAGCGCCGGGGAGTTGATCGAGATCTTGTCGGCGCCGGCGAACAGGCGCGCGCGGGCATCGTCGACACTGCGGATACCGCCGGCGACGCAGAAGGGAATGTCGATCTCCCGCGCCACCTTGCTCACCCATTCCGGCTCCACCGTCGCCCCGCGGGCCGAGGCTGCGATGTCGTAGAAGACCAGCTCGTCGGCACCGGCAGCGGAATAGCGGCGCGCGAGATCGACGATCGCGCCGACATCCTCGTGGTCGCGGAATTTCACGCCCTTGACGACACGGCCGTCGCGGACATCGAGGCAGGGGATTATCCGTCTTGCGAGCATATCAACGCCTCCGCAAGAGAAAACCGCCCTTCATACAAGGCCTTGCCGGAAATCGCCCCGGCAACACCCGCATCCCGCACGGCGGTGATATCCTCCAGGGAGGCGATACCACCGGAGGCCTGCCAGGCAATGTCACGGAATTGGGCACTTATGTAGCGGTAAAGTCCCACATTCGGGCCAGAAAGGTCACCGTCACGTCCGATGTCCGTGACAAGTGCGTGGCGCAATTTCGCCCCGTCATACGCCTTCACGACATCGTCCAGAGTGGTCTCCGCCAGGTCCGTCCAGCCCTTCAGCGCCGGGCGGTACTGCCCGCCAACCGCCCGCACATCCAGCGCCAGCGTGATGTGTTCGCTGCCATAACGGGCCAGCCATCCGGACACTTTTTCCGGATCCGTCACCGCCAGCGACCCGACGATCACCCGCTCGGCATCCATCGCCAGAAGATCTTCCACATCCTCGGACGAACGCACCCCGCCGCCGGTCTGCACCCGCAGCCCCGTGCGGCAGATATCGCGGATCGTACCGCCCTGCCGGCGCTGGCCATCCCGGGCGCCGGACAGGTCGACGACATGGATCCAGCTGGCACCCGCCTCGCCGAACTTTTCGGCCACGGCAACGGGATCGTCGCCATAATCCGTGACGGCGTCGAATTCACCCTTGTGCAGCCGCACCACGCGGCCGTCGAGAAGGTCGATGGCTGGATAGAGGATCACGCCTTGATACTCGCAAAGTTGGAAAGAATACGCGCGCCCACGGCTCCGGAGCGCTCGGGATGGAATTGACAGCCGGAGACCTGTCCCTGGCGTACAATCGCCGAGACAGGAACGCCGTAGTCGCACTGGACCTGTGTCACCCGGCCCGCGGGCACGTAATAGCCATGGACGAAATAGGCATGGGATCCCGCCGATATGCCGGTCAGCAGCGGCTCACCGACGCCGAACCCCTCCAGAGCATTCCAGCCCATGTGCGGCCAGACCAGGCCGTCCGGCCGCGGCAGGCGCTCGACCCGGCCCGGCAGCAGTCCGAGCCCGTCGACATCCCCCTCGGCCGAGTGCTCGAACAGGAGCTGCATGCCCAGACAGATACCCATCAGCGGACGCCCGTCCCGCGGCAATGTCTCGGCCCAGCCGCGCGCCTTGAGGCGCTCCATGGCCGGTCCCGCCGCACCGACACCGGGCAGAATGATGCGGTCGCAATCCGCCGCGCCAGCCGGTTCGGTGACCACAACATGGTCCAGCCCCGCCCGGTCCAATGCAAACCGCACCGAGGCGATATTGGCACAGCCGGTATCGATCAGGGCGATGGTCATGCCAGCATCCCCTTGGTCGACGGCAGCGCATCGCCCTCGACCCGCACGGCCTTGCGCAGGGCGCGCCCGAAGGCCTTGAAACAGGCCTCGACCATGTGGTGGGCATTCTCGCCCTCGACTTTCACATGGATCGCCGCACCCAGGCTTTCGGCGATGGAGCGGAAGGCGTGCGCCGTCATCTCGACCGGGAACTCACCAACGGTCTCGCCGGGTATCTCGCCCTCGAATTTCGCAAATGGCCGTCCCGACAGATCGATCCAGACTGCGGCCCGCGTCTCGTCCATCGGCAGTTCGAACCCGAAGCGGGCAAGACCGCGCTTGTCCCGCAGCGCTTCGCGCAGGGCCTCACCGAAGGTCAGGCAGACATCCTCGATCGTGTGGTGGGCATCGATGTGAAGATCGCCCTCCACCGCCACATCGAGCGCGATCCCGCCATGCCGGGCGACCTGTTCGAGCATGTGGTCGAAATAGCCCACACCGGTGGCGATCCGGCTGGGGCCGTCGCGATCGAGATTGACGGTCACGGTGACATCCGTCTCGGCCGTCTTGCGGCGTTTCGTGCCCGCGCGCGGACCGCCGGTCGCGGCCCCATCCGGCTGAGCCCCGGCCCGTTCCCGGCGCAGACGTATGGCCGTCGCGTGAGCCTCCAGTCCTTCCAGCGCCGCCAGCCGCTCGACGGCGGGCGCCATCGCCGCCGCGCCCTCGGCCGTGGCGCGCAGGATGGTCGTGGTCTTCTGGAAAGCCTCCACCGTCACGCCGCCATAGGCCCGCGCAGCTCCGCTGGTCGGCAGGGTGTGGTTGGGACCGGCGGCATAGTCTCCCGCCGCTTCCGGCGTGAAGGCGCCGACAAAGATCGACCCCGCATGCCGCACCAGGCCGACCAGGCGCTCGGCCGAATCGGCCTGCAGGATCAGGTGCTCCGGCGCATACACATTGGCGACCTCGGCCGCCGCCTCCAGCGTGTCGCAGATGACCGTGCAAGAGTTTGCCAGCGCCGCCCGCGCGATTTCAGCCCGGGGCAATTGCGCCAGCTGGGCTTCGGTCGCCGCAATCACCCGGTCGCGGGTCGCGCTATCGAAGCACACCAGAACCACCTGGGCGGAAGGATCGTGCTCGGCCTGGCTGAGCAAATCGCTGGCGACCAGTTCAGCATCGGCGCGATCGTCAGCAATCACCATCACCTCGCTCGGCCCGGCCGGCAGGTCGATCGCAGGCCCGCCCGGCAGTCCGGCGACATAGGATTTGGCCGCGGCGACATAGGCATTGCCGGGTCCGAAAATCTTGTCGGCCCGCGGCAAGCCCGCTGTACCCGTCGCCAGCGCCGCAATCGCCTGGCCGCCGCCGATGGCATAGACCTCGTCAATGCCGAGAATGTCGGCCGTCGCCAGGAGCGCCGGGTTCACCCCGCCCTCACCGGCCGGCGGCGCCACGACGACAATCCGCGGCACGCCCGCCAGCTGGGCCGGCACGGCCAGCATGATCAGTGTGGAGACAAGCGGCGCACTGCCGGCGGGCACGTAAAGTGCCGCCACATCGACCGGTGTCGCCCGGCGCGAGGCCATGACACCGGGCCAGGTCTCGACGGAATAACCGGTATAGCCCTGGCGAACGTGGAACCGCCGGACGGCATCCGCGGCGGCCTTCACCGCTTCCACATCGGCCGGATCCATACTCTTGCGCGCTTCGCGCAGCGCCTCGGCCGGCACGCGAAAATCGTCCGGCGCGTAGCCGTCCAGGCGGGCAGCATAGGCGCGGACCGCTTCGTCGCCACGCGCCCGCACGGCGTCGACAATCTCGCGCGCGGCCGCATCGGCGGTGCCGGTCTCAACCGGACGCGCCAGCGCCTGACGCCGTTGTGCCGGCGTGGCATCTTTCCAGATCAGCGTATCGAGCATGACGAACCTCAGGCGAGCATTTTCTCGATGGGCAAGACCAGGATGGCGCGCGCGCCCTCCGCTTCGAGCGCTTCCAGGGTTTCCCAGAACACCCGTTCACGGCACACCGCATGCATGGCCACGACATCGTCCCGGCCGGCGACCTGGGCGATGGTCGGCGCGTCGGCGCCCGGCAGGAGGTTGCGGATCGCTTCGAGCCTGTCCTTGGGCGCGTTGAGCATGATGTATTTGGTCTGCGAGCTGGCGATCACGCCCTCGGCACGGCGCATCAGCACATTCGCGACGGCATCGGTCCGGGGATCCCGGCCCGTGCCGCGCCGGATCAGAACGGCCTCGCTCTCCAGCACCGTCTCGAAGGCTGACAGCCCGTTGGCCTGCAGCGTCGCGCCGGACGAGACAAGGTCGCAGATCGCATCGGCGATCCGCAGGCGGGGCGCCACTTCCACAGAACCGCGCATCTCGACGATTTCCGCCTCGATCCCCCGATCCCGCAGATACTGTGCCGTCAGCGCCGGATAGGAAGTCGCGACCGCCTTGCCCGCCAGATCGGCAGACGAGCGGATGTCTCCACCCTGGGCCGCTGCCAGCTTCAGCGTACAGCCGGCGAACCCCAGGCGCAGCGCCACATCCAGCTCGCGGGCCCGGCCGCCGGCCGCCTGTTCCTCGCGCAGCACATTCTCGCCGACAATGCCGTAATCGCAGGCACCGGACGCCACGAAATTGGGGATGTCGTCGTCACGCACCAGCATCAGGTCGACCGGCATGTTCTCGGCGCGCTGGTGCAGCTTGTCCCGGCCATAGGCGAAGCGAAGGCCACAGCGCTTCAACAGGTCCATACCGCCCTCGGCGAGGCGGCCCTTGCTTTGAACGGCGATACGCAAACGCGGGGAGGTCACGATTTCGGCTCCTTGAGGCGGTCGAGAATGGTGCGGTAGCCCTGCCAGGGCTCCTGGCTAAGAAAACGGGCGACCCGGGTCACCGTCGTGGTGGAAGCGCCGGTCATTTCGGCAATCTCGCGATAGGAATGACCGCCCTCATCCAGCAGCCGCGCCACGCGCCAGCGTTCCACGAGCGTGCGGATCTCGCCCGGCGTCAGCAGGTCGCGCAGGAAGCGGTCGGCCTCGCGCTCATCGCGCAGGGCGAGCAAGGCCTCGCAAAGCGGCGCCAGATCCGGCGCCGAAGCGCGCGTGTTTTCAGACAGGTCGTCCATGGCTTCGGTCTCCTTGAGGGTCGATATAACGTGTTAGCGCGCTAACACAATGGGTGATTTCAGCTGGAATGCAGCTCGACGCCTTCCCTCCTTCAATGCGGCCAATACCTCGTCATCCCACGGTCACTGCGTCAGCAGGGGTCCGGGGGACCTCCGCCAACCTGGCGAAGAGCCCGGTCATGACGTCGCGAAGCCAATGTTCAGCAGGATGGTTGAGGTCCCCCGGACAAGCCTGGGGATGACGGTGTTTGCAGGTGGGTTTACTCTACCCTTCCCCCACACCCCGGAACCATCTACATAAACCCGTAGCTACAAATTGCTGCAGGTAAGCCATGCAATACGACGACATGCGGCCGGTCGCCGAGGAAGTGTCCGAGATCATGAAGACCCTCGCCCACCCCAACCGGCTTCTGGCCATGTGCGCCATGGTGGAAAAGGAACGGTCCGTCGGCGAGCTCGCCGAGGCGCTCGACATGCGGGCCCAGGCGATGTCGCAGCAATTGGCGATCCTGCGCAACAAGGGGCTGGTGCGAACGCGACGCGACGGACAGACGATCTACTACGCCCTCGCCGACACGCGGCTGGAACACCTGATATCCACCCTCTACGACACCTATTGCCGGCCCGCCGGATAGGCTAGACAGTCGCCGCCTGCGTCCCTGCGCCGCATAGCATCATATTTGCATGAATATGCACATACCTTATATCGAGTCCGAGTAATCCGCCAGGAGCCCGCCACCATCATGTCCCAGCTTGCCGTAAAATCCTTCTTCGACCCGGATACGTTCACGATCTCCTATGTCGTGTCGGATCCCGAGACGGACCGAGCGGCGATCATCGACAGCGTGCTGGATTTCGACCAGGCCTCCGGCCGTACGGCGACCCATTCGGCCAATGCCATCATCGAGCACGTCAAGTCGGCAGGCCTGACGGTCGACTGGATCCTGGAAACCCATGTCCACGCCGATCACCTGTCGGCAGCGCCCTATATCCAGAGCCGGCTGGGCGGCAAGATCGGGATTGGCGGTCATGTCACCGACGTCCAGAAAGTGTTCGGCGACCTGTTCGATGCCGGCCCGGACTTCGCCCGCGACGGATCGCAATTCGGCCATCTCTTCCAGGACGGCGAGCGCTTCTCGATCGGCAATATCGAAGCCGAGGCCATCCACACGCCGGGCCACACCCCCGCCTGCATGGTCTATCATATCGGCGATGCGGCCTTTGTCGGCGACACGCTGTTCATGCCGGATTTCGGTACGGCCCGCTGCGACTTCCCGGGCGGCGATGCGCGCCAGCTCTATCACTCGGTGCAGAAGATCTACGCCCTGCCCGACGAAACCCGTCTTTTCATGTGCCACGACTACAAGGCGCCGGGCCGCGATTTCTTTGCCTGGGAGACCACGGTCGCCGAGGAGAAGGCCGGCAATATCCATCTCAACGCCCGGACCAGCGAAGACGAGTTCGTGGCCTGGCGGACCGAGCGCGATGCCACGCTGGACATGCCCCGCCTGATCCTGCCCTCGGTGCAGATCAATATGCGCGCCGGCAATCTGCCCGAACCGGCCGCCAACGGCCTGCGCTATCTCAAACTGCCGATCGATGCGGTCTGACACCTTCATCGATCACGCTGCCCGTTTCCTGCCGGGGCTCGGCTGGCTGAAAACCTATGACCGTGCGACGCTGGGCGCGGATGCGCTGGCGAGCGTGGTCACCGCCATCCTGCTGATCCCGCAGAGCCTCGCCTATGCGCTCCTTGCAGGGCTGCCGGCCCAGGCGGGGCTCTACGCCTCTATTGCTCCTCTCATCGCCTATGCCCTGTTCGGATCGAGCCGCGTGCTCGCGGTCGGTCCTGTTGCCGTCGTTTCGCTGATGACGGCAGCCGCTGTCGGCTCGCTCGGCCTCGACAATCCCGCCGACCAGATCGCCGCGGCCGGAGCGCTCGCACTCCTGTCGAGCCTCTTCCTGCTGCTGTTCGGCGTCTTCCGCCTCGGCAGTGTCGCGAATTTCCTCAGCCGGCCGGTGGTAGACGCCTTCATCACCGCATCGACCGTGCTGATCATCGCGAGCCAGCTGCGCCATATGCTGGGGATCGACATGCATGGTGCGACCCTGCCCGAACTGGCGATGACCTTCGTCCAGGACCTTGGCGGTTTTGACGGGATCGCGCTGCTGGTGGGCGGTGCCAGCCTGGCTTTCCTGCTGATGACGCGGGGTGTCCTGCCGACTCTCCTGCAGCGTATCGGCCTGGGCAAGGCCCTGAGCGACAGCCTGGTGCGCGCCGCGCCGGCTGCCCTGGTTGCCGCAGCGACAATCGCCGCATGGACACTGCACCTCAACGAACGGACCGGTCTCGCGATTGTCGGCAGCCTGCCCTCCGGCCTGCCGCCCCTGCAATTCCCGACGGTCGATCTCCAGACCTGGCGCGCCCTGCTCGGTCCGGCAGCCCTGATCTCCCTGATCGGGTTTGTCGAAAGCGTCTCGGTGGGCCAGTCGCTGGCCGCCAAGCACCGCGAACACATCCAGCCCAATCGCGAGCTTTTCGGCCTGGGTGCAGCCAATGCCGCGGCAGCGCTGACCGGCGGCTATCCGGTGACGGGCGGCTTCGCACGCTCGGTCGTCAACGAGACCGCCGGTGCCCGCACACCCTATGCCGGCGTTTTCACGGCGCTTCTCATCCTGCTCGTCGCAGCCTTCCTGACCCCGGCTTTCCATCACCTGCCCAAGGCCACGCTGGCCGCGACCATCCTGGCGGCGATCTGGAAGCTCGCGGACTTCAAGGGCGCCTGGCACGCCTGGGCCTATTCCCGATCCGACGGCGCGGCCGCTTTCCTGACCCTGTTCGGCGTGCTCTTCCTGGGTATCGAGTTCGGCCTGACGCTGGGCGTTGCCGTCTCGGTCGGACTGGTGCTCCAGCGCACCATGCGGCCGCACTGGGCGCGGCTGGGACAGGTGCCCGGCACGCACCATTTCCGCAATGTCGACCGGCATGACGTGATCGTCTCACCGCACGTGGTCTCGCTGCGGGTCGACAGCGCACTCTATTTCGCCAATGCGCGTTTCCTGGAAGAGCTGATCGCACGGATCGCGGCGGGCGAGCCGGAAATGACCGATCTCGTCCTGATGTGCCCGGCGGTAAATTTCGTCGATGCGAGTGCGCTCGGCAGCCTGCGCACCATAAATGCCCGGCTTCAGGAAGCAGGCATCCGCCTGCACCTGTCCGAAGTGAAGGGGCCGGTGGCCGACGGGCTGATCAAAGCCGGCCTGTTCGACGAATTGTCCGGCCAGGTCTTCCTGTCCCACTACGCCGCCCTGCGCACGCTCGATCCGGCAACCACGCTGCGTGCCGAAGGCTGAACATAAACGATGACGCCCCGCCGTTTTGACGCGGCGCGGTTTCGTGTCAGTCTTCCTGCAACGCGGCTCGCAAAGACCGCGATCATATTCACCGGGGAGCGCCCGTGCAGGCCAGGCACGCCGATCTTGTCTTCAGCACCGCCAGCAGCGACAGCGCTGTTGCGCGGTCCTTCGTGGCAGCATCCTGGTCGCGCTCGCTCAATTACCACCACCTCGACCCGGACACTCCGCAAGCGCCCGAACGGCTCACCGGCCGGGAACTCGATCAGGCGCGCGAGCAGGCCGGCCGGCTTCTGTCGATCGCCCGGCCGGCGATGACGCGGCTCCTGCAGACGGTGGGCGATAGCGGGTGCTGTGTTCTTCTGACCGATGCAGACGGCGTGGTGCTGGAGCGGCAGGGATCGCCATCGCACGACCCCGCCTTCAACCGCTGGGGGTTGTGGACCGGCGCGGTGTGGAGCGAGGCGAGCGAAGGCACGAACGGGATCGGCACCTGCCTGGTCGAAAAGCGCGCCGTGACCATCCATCGCGACCAGCATTTTCACAGCCGCAATACCGGGATGAGCTGTATGGACGCGCCGATCTTCGACGAGCGCGGGCGGCTGGCCGGCGCCCTGGACGTCTCGTCCTGCCGCCGGGACATGAATGAAAGCCTGGCCGGCCTGATCGGGAATATCGTCACGGAAGCGGCGCGACGGATCGAGGCGGAACATTTCAGCGCCGCCTTTTCCGGTCATCGCATCCTGGTTGCCCCCGGAGACAGCGCCCGGGGCCCGGCCCTCCTGGCTGTCGACAGCGATGACCTCGTCGTCGGCGCTACGCGGGCGGCGCGGCAGGGGCTGGGTCTGGACGATGCCAGCCTGGCATCGCCGCGGCCCGCGGCGGACCTGCTCTCGGCCGGCTCTGTGACGCCCGGTTTCGACGCTGCAGAGCGCGGCGAGATTCGCCGGGCGCTGGCCCGCAATGACGGCAATGCCAGCGCAACAGCCCGCGAACTGGGGATCGGCCGCGCCACGCTTTACCGCCGTATGAAGCGCCTCGGTATCGAATAGCGCCGCCGGACTGTCTCACCAGCGAGACAGTCCGGCATTCCGCTCGCCGCGACGGGGCAGACAGACGGACACCCGGATACGCAGACTTTCTCCCAGAGGCCCGCAAAGGGCTCGTTTCCATGGGAGGAAGACATGAACGTCATCACACAGATCGACCGCGACACCCGTGCGCCCTTCAAGGCGCGTTATGACAATTTCATCGGCGGAAGCTGGCGCGCGCCCGCCGCCGGCCGCTACTTCACCAACACCTCACCGATCAATGGCCGGCCGATCTGCGAGATCGCCCGCTCGGACGCGCAGGATGTTGAAGCGGCACTCGACGCCGCCCACGCCGCCAAGGATGCCTGGGGCCATGCAGCCGTCGCCGAGCGCGCCGCCGCGCTCTACGCCATTGCCGACCGGATGGAAGCCAATCTCGAAACGCTGGCGACAGCGGAAACCTGGGACAATGGCAAGCCGATCCGTGAGACCATGGCAGCGGACATTCCGCTCGCGATCGACCATTTCCGCTATTTCGCCGGCTGCATCCGCGCCCAGGAAGGCTCGCTCGCCGAGATCGACGCCGACACGGTGGCCTACCACTTCCATGAACCGCTGGGCGTGGTCGGCCAGATCATTCCCTGGAACTTCCCGCTCTTGATGGCGGCCTGGAAGCTTGCGCCGGCCCTGGCGGCCGGCAATTGCGTGGTGCTGAAACCGGCCGAGCAGACGCCGGCCAGCATCCTGGTCTGGGCGGAGCTGATCGGCGACCTGCTGCCGCCGGGCGTCCTGAACATCGTCTCCGGTTTCGGCCTGGAAGCTGGCAAGCCGCTCGCCTCGTCCAGCCGGATCGCCAAGATCGCCTTCACGGGTGAGACCACGACCGGGCGTCTGATCATGCAATACGCCTCGGAGAACCTGATCCCGGTGACGCTCGAACTGGGCGGCAAGTCGCCCAACATCTTCTTCAAGGACGTGGCCGACGCCGATGACGACTTCTTTGACAAGGCCATAGAGGGCTTTGCGATGTTCGCGCTGAACCAGGGCGAGGTCTGTACCTGTCCGTCACGCGCGCTGATCCACGAGGACATCTATGAGCGCTTCATGGAGCGGGCGCTGCAGCGCGTTGCCGCCATCAAGCAGGGCAATCCGCTGGCCCCGGAAACCATGATCGGCGCCCAGGCCTCGTCCGAGCAGAAGGAGAAAATCCTCGCCTATCTCGATATCGGCCGCCAGGAAGGCGCCGAACTGCTGATCGGCGGTGGCGAAGGCCGGGTCGGCGACGACCTGGCCGGCGGACATTATGTCCAGCCTACCGTGCTGAAGGGACATAACCGGATGCGCGTCTTCCAGGAGGAGATTTTCGGTCCCGTCGTGGCCGTCACGACCTTCAAGGACGAAGCCGAGGCGCTGGCGATCGCCAATGACACGCTCTACGGCCTGGGGGCCGGTGTGTGGAGCCGCAGTGCCAATACCTGCTACCGCTTTGGCCGCGGCATCCAGGCCGGGCGGGTCTGGACCAATTGCTATCATGCCTACCCGGCCCATGCGGCGTTCGGCGGCTACAAGCAATCTGGCGTGGGCCGGGAGACCCACAAGATGATGCTGGACCATTATCAGCAGACCAAGAACATGCTGGTCAGCTACAGCGCGAAAAAGCTGGGCTTCTTCTGATCCTCACCTCCGGACAGGGGCCGGCCTACCGGCCCCTGTCCGGCCAGCAAGGAGACCGGCATGACGGACAAGACCCGCCAAACACCCCGCGTAGCCGCAACGGACGACGCCCTCGCCCTGATTGCAGAAATCCGGCGCGACCATCCCGACATCCTGATCCACCAGTCCGGAGGCTGTTGCGACGGGTCGTCACCGATGTGCTATCCGGCCGGCGAATTCCGGATCGGCGAAAGCGACGTCCTGCTGGGATGGATCGGGCCTGTGCCGGTCTATATCGGCGGCCGCCAGTACGAGGCGTGGAAGCATACCCAGCTCATCCTCGACGCGGTGCCGGGCCGGGGCGGCATGTTCTCGCTCGACAATGGCCGCGAACGGCGTTTCCTCGTCCGCTCCCGCCTGCTCTCGCAGGCGTGATTGCGCGACGCGGACAACGCGTTATCGTGCACTCCAACAATCACAATCAGCCCAGAACGCCCGGGGAGTTCCTTCATGTCCCACCACGATCCCAACGAAATCTACCCGGTGCCGGAAGGCCGTGCTGAAACCGCGCTGATCAATGCGGAGCGCTATACGCAGATGTATCGCCGCTCGCTCGAGGATCCGGACGGGTTCTGGCGCGAGGAAGCGCGGCGGATCGACTGGATGACGCCCTTCACGGAAATCTCGGACGTGTCCTGGGACAAGGACGATCTGCACATCCGCTGGTTCTCGGATGGCAAGCTGAACGCCTCGGTCAACTGCATCGACCGTCACCTGGCCGAACGGGCCGACGAGACGGCGATCCTGTGGGAGGGCGACGATCCTGCTGACGACAAGGCGATCACCTATCGCCAGCTGCACGAGGCCGTGTGCCGCCTGGCCAACGGGCTGAAATCCATCGGTGTGCAGAAGGGCGACCGCGTCACGATCTACATGCCGATGATCCCGGAGGCTGCCTACGCCATGCTGGCCTGTGCCCGGATCGGCGCGGTCCACTCGGTCGTGTTTGGCGGCTTCTCGCCGGATGCGCTGGCAGGCCGGATCTCCGATTGCGAGAGCCGGTTCGTGATCACGGCCGATGAAGGCCTGCGCGGCGGCAAGACAATCCCGCTGAAAGCCAATGTCGACAAGGCGGTTGAGAGCGCCGGCGATGTCGACCAGGTGATCGTCGTCCGCCGCACTGGCGCAGACGTGGCCTGGGACGAGACCCGCGATGTGGACTACGCCACGCTGGTCGCCGGACAGGATGCCGACTGCGATCCGGAACCGATGAGCGCCGAGGATCCGCTCTTCATCCTCTACACATCGGGCTCGACGGGCAAACCCAAGGGCGTGCTGCACACGACCGGCGGCTACATGGTCTGGGCGTCGATGACGCATGAATACGTGTTCGACTACCGGCCGGGCGAAATCTACTGGTGCACGGCCGATGTCGGCTGGGTGACCGGCCACACCTACATCGTCTACGGCCCGCTGGCGAACGGCGCGACGACACTGATGTTCGAGGGTGTGCCGACCTGGCCGGGACCGGACCGCTTCTGGCAGGTGATCGACAAGCACAAGGTCAATACCTTCTATACCGCACCGACCGCCATCCGCGCTCTGATGCGTGAAGGCGACGCCCCCGTGAAGAAGCATTCGCGCGCCTCGCTGCGCCTGCTGGGCACGGTGGGCGAGCCGATCAATCCGGAAGCCTGGTGCTGGTATTACCGCGTGGTCGGCGACGAACGCTGCCCGATCGTGGATACCTGGTGGCAGACCGAGACGGGCGGCGCGCTGATCACGCCCCTGCCCGGCGTGACCGACATGAAGCCGGGTTCCGCAACGCGGCCCTTCTTCGGCGTCGAACCGGCCCTGATGGATGCCGAGGGCAACCGCCTTGCCGACAATGGCGCTGCCGAGGGCAATCTGGTGATTGCCCGCTCCTGGCCGGGTCAGATGCGCACCGTCTATGGCGATCACCAGCGTTTCATCGACACCTATTTCACCGCCTATCCGGGCTATTACTTCACCGGCGACGGCGCCCGGCGCGATGCCGACGGATACTGGTGGATCACCGGCCGGGTCGACGATGTGCTGAACGTATCCGGCCACCGGCTGGGCACGGCGGAGATCGAAAGCGCGCTCGTCTCCCATGACGATATCGCGGAAGCTGCCGTGGTCGGCTATCCTCATGATGTGAAGGGCCAGGGCATCTATTGCTATGTGACCCTGATGGGCGGCCGCAAAGCCGAGGACGAGGATATTGCCGAGATCAAGGCCTGGGTGCGCCAGGAGATCGGTCCGGTAGCGACGCCGGATCTGATCCAGTTCGCCCCCGGCCTGCCCAAGACGCGCTCCGGCAAGATCATGCGGCGTATCCTGCGCAAGATCGCAGAGAACGACTTCTCCAATCTGGGCGATACATCCACCCTGGCTGACCCGTCCGTGGTGGACGACCTGATCGAGAACCGGAAGAACCGCTAGCCTCCTCGCCTCTCGCCGTTTCCCGGGAAACCGGCTATAGCGGAGGCGGGACGTCCCAGTGACCGGAGTTCAAGCCTTGCGTATTCGACTTGCCGTCCTCACCACCGGAGCCACCGCGCTGCTTGCCGGCTGTGCGACGGAAACCGTTCCCGCCTGCCGGGCGCCTCAATCCTATGAACTGGCAGCCTTTTCCGGCGTGATCAGCCACAATCCCAACGCGCTCGCCGCGGCCACGGCCCCGGGTGCCCTGCGCTCGGCGCTGACCAGCGGCACACCCGCCATACAGGGGCATTTGTGGGGCCATGACGGTATTACCGACGGCACGGTGGTCGGCATACTGTCCCAGCCGCCGCTCTGCATCATCGACGATCCGTCAGCGCCGGAGAGCGAGACAGTGCGTCAGGTCCTGGTCTATCCCCAGGCCAGCTACAGCCGTGTCGCACCGCCGCCCGAGACGCCGCTTGCCGATGCCCCGCCGCCCTATGGCGTCTCCCGGCGTGATTATCTGTCCTGCCGTTTCGAGATGACGGCGGAAGGCTGGAAGCTCGCAGACCTGTGCGGATATACACGCCCGGTTGCAACGCCGGTGACCGGCTAGAATTACGGGCTGAGATGCGTAGCCCCCGGGCTGCACCACGGCCTTCCCCGACTCGGTATGGCGCTGTTACCGACGATACTGCCCCCTGCGGCGAGTAGCGTTTTGGTGAGTGCCATGCCCGTCATCCTGGAAACCGGTTCTCCGGCCAGTCTTCTTCTCGTCCGTTTTTCCGGGAGACTCGCCCCCGGCGGGATTGCCGAGGATCTGGCGCGGATTTCCGAAGAGAGCGCGGGCTATTCGGCCCTGCTGGCCGACTGGCGCGAGGCGGAGATCGCCCTTTCGACGATCGAGTTCATGTCATTGACGGATGACTGGTTCCGCATGCCGGCGGCCCGCCTGAAAGCCGCCCATATCTTCCATGCCGAGCGGCACAAGGACCAGGCCATGCTGTTCCAGACCAAGGGCTTCCTGGTCGGCGGCCAGTTCCGGGTGTTCTCCGAATACGGCGAAGCCCGATCCTGGCTTGATGCCTGGACCGGGCCCCGCGCCTGAGACGACCAACCGCCATCAGCTCTTGTTATTCACTCAGTCCTCGAACTCCATCAGACGCATCGGCGCTTTGAGCTCTGCCGTGATCCGGTCATAGGCCGGCAGGGTCAGGAATTCGGTGAACTCGTCCGACAGGACCAGTTCCGACAGGATGTCTGCCGCCGTCTGGATCCGGTCGCACAGCTCGTCCTGGCCGGGGACTTCGTCCTGGATGGCCGCACAGATATCGGCGATCTTGTTTTCCAGAAAGGCCGCGGTGATCGCTGTGCCTTCCTTGGTGGACTTGTCGAAACGGCGCCATTGCCACAGCTGCGCGCGGGCGATCTCGGCCGTCGCCGCATCCTCCATCAGATTGCGGATCGGCACGGCTCCGCGACCGCCCAGCCAGGCGGCAATATAGCGGATGGCGACGTCGATATTGTCGCTGACGCCATGATCCGTGATGTCGCCCTCGGGAGCCGCCAGCAATTGCTGGGTCGTCACCGGAAGCTCGTGCGGATCGGCCGGACGATCGATCTGGTTCGGCCCCTTCATGTGCTGGTCGAAGATTTCCATCGCCACCGGCACAAGGTCCGGGTGAGCCACCCAGGTACCGTCATGGCCGTTCTTCACTTCGCGCAGCTTGTCCTGGCGGACCTGTTCGGTGGCCGCGGCATTGGCCTTTTCATCGCCCTTGACGGGGATGAAGGCCGACATGCCGCCCATGGCATGCGCCCCGCGGCGATGGCAGACCGAGACCACCCGGCGCGAATAGGCCGCCATGAAGGGCACGGTCATGGACACCGCCGAACGGTCCGGCAGAACGTGTTCTGCGCGTGAACGCAGGCGCTTGATATAGCTGAAGATATAGTCCCAGCGACCGCAGTTGAGGCCGACGATATGGTCCTTCAGCTCGTAGAGGATCTCATCGAGTTCAAAGGCCGCCGGCAGGGTCTCGATCAGCACGGTGGCGCGCAGCGTGCCACGCTCCAGGCCCAGCTCGTCCTCGGCATGCTGGAAGACCAGGCTCCACAGGCGCGCTTCCAGCCGGCTTTCCAGCTTGGGCAGGTAGAAGTACGGCGCCGTGCCGCGCTCCTTCAGCGCCGCATGATTGTGGAAGACATAGAGGCCGAAGTCGAACAGCGAGCCCGACAGGGCATGCCCGTTGATATGGACGTGGCGTTCATCCAGATGCCAGCCGCGCGGACGCACGATCAGCACCGCAGCGTCGTCATTGACCTGATAGCGCTTGCCGGATTTCTCGTCAGTGAAATCGATCTCGCGGCGGATCGCGTCGCGCAGATTGATCTGCCCGTCCAGCAGGTTGGACCAGAGCGGCGCGGTCGCATCCTCGAAATCGGCCATGAAGCATTTGGCGCCGGAATTGAGCGCATTGACCACCATCTTGCGATCAACCGGTCCGGTGATTTCCACCCGGCGGTCCTGCAGATCGGCAGGCGCGGGCCGCACGGTCCACTCGCCGGCGCGGATATCGGCCGTCTCGTGCGGGAACATCAAGAGCGCGCCCTGATCGAGCTCGGCCTGGCGTTCCTTGCGATAGCGCAGCAGGGACTGGCGGCGCTTCTCGAACCGGCGATGCAGGCCGGCGAGGAAGGTCAGCGCCTCGTGCGTGAGGATGTCGCCATAGCCGGGCTCGAGATGGCCCAGAACTTCGACGCCGGACGGTGCAATGAGAGTCATGGCTTGCTCCTGTGGGGTTGGAGGCAGATCCGGGGTGCGCCTTGGGGATGCGCACCCCGGTGTACAGGCTCGGGCAGGGCCTGCGCTCTATTCGGCAGCGTGGAACTGCGCGGTCTCGGTGGAAGCGCCCATCGCCGTCGTCGACGAGGTGCCGCCGGAGATGGCCAGGTTCACCTTGTCGAAATAGCCGGTGCCCACTTCGCGCTGGTGGCGCGTGGCGGTGTAGCCATCGGCTTCCGAGGCAAACTCGGCCTGCTGCAGCTCGGAATAGGCACCCATGCCGCGATCGCGATAGCCGGAGGCCAGCTGGAACATGCCGTGGTTGAGCTGGTGGAAACCGGCCAGCGTCACGAACTGGAACTTGTAGCCCATCGCACCCAGCTCGCGCTGGTAGGTCTCGATCGTCGCCTTGTCGAGATTGGCTTCCCAGTTGAAGGACGGCGAGCAGTTATAGGCCATCATCTTGCCCGGATAGGCTTTCTGGATCGCCTCGGCGAAACGCTTGGCCTCGTCCAGGTTCGGCTTGGAGGTTTCCCACCACAGCAGGTCAGCCACCTTGGCATAGGCCAGACCGCGCTTGATGCAGTGATCGACGCCCATGCCTTCCTTCAGGCGGAAGAAGCCTTCCGGCGTGCGGCCGGCATCGAAATCGATGAATTCATGATCGCGCTCGTCGATGTCGGAATTGATCAGCGTGGCCGATTCCGCATCGGTACGGGCAACGGTGATCGTCGACACGCCCATCACGTCGGCAGCGAGGCGCGCAGCGGCGAGATTGCGCTCATGCTGGCTGGTCGGGATCAGGACCTTGCCGCCCAGGTGACCGCACTTCTTCTCGGCCGCGACCTGGTCTTCGAAGTGAACGCCGGACGCGCCCGCCTCGATGAAGGCTTTCATGATCTCGAAGCAGTTCAGCGTGCCGCCGAAGCCGGCTTCCGCGTCAGCAACGATCGGCGCGAACCAGTCGCGGCTCGGCTTGCCGTTTTCCGACACTTCGATCTGGTCGGCACGTTGCAGGGTGCGGTTGATCTTCTTGGCCAGTTCCGGCGCGGAATTGGCCGGATAGAGCGACTGGTCGGGATACATCGCGCCGGCCGTGTTGGCATCGGCAGCAACCTGCCAGCCCGACAGGTAGATCGCCTTCAGGCCGGCCCGGACCATCTGCATGGCCTGATTACCCGACAGGGCACCCAGCGCATTGATGTAGGGCTCGGTCTTGAGGAGTTCCCACAGCTTCACCGCACCGCGTTCGGCCAGCGTGTGCTGGATCTGCACGGAGCCGCGCAGCTTGGCGACGTTTTCGGGCGTGTAGGGACGCTCGATACCGTCAAAACGGCCTTCCGGAGCACTCGGAACCAGATCCTTGAAAGTCGTCATTCTTGTCTCCCTGACGGGTTGGGGCAAATGCCTGTTGCGTTGCAACGAAGCTGTCAAACGGCAGGGATGGTGTCGATATGGCTTTTCCTATAAAGAGGATGCCGTGTATGATAATTACATTGTCATGATGTCACTTTGTAAATTCGGACACAAAAATGAATGACGGACAGGGCCTCGAGAAGATCTTTGCCGGCGCGCGCCTGCGCCGCCTGCGCCGTGAACGCGGACTGACCCAGGCCGAGGCTGCCGAAGCGCTGGGACTGTCGGCCAGCTATCTCAACCTGCTGGAACGCAATCAGCGGCCGGTGACGGCGCGGGTCCTGCTGGCCCTCGCCGACGCTTTCGACGTCGATGTGCGTGCCTTTGCCAATGAGAGCGACCGCCAGCTTGTGGCGGACCTGCAGGAAGCGGCGGCCGATCCCGTCCTCTCCGGCCTGGGTCTCGACCGGATGGAATTGTCCGAGTTTGCCGACAGCCAACCGCGCGCCGCGGAAGCCTTTGCCCGCCTCTTCCAGGCCTATCGTGAAACAACGGCCGCGACGGCCGACCTCGCCACGCGCATGTCCGGACCGGGCGCGGCCACTGGCGGGCCCGGCGCCGTACTGGAAAGCGTGCGCGATGCGCTGGATGCGCGCCAGAACCATTTCCCCGAACTGGAGGAAGCGGCCGAAGCGCTCGTCGAGCGGATCGGTTTGCGCACTCACCGGCGCGAACAGCAACTGGCCGACTACCTGCAACATACCCATGGTTTTACCATGCGCGTGCTGGACGAGGATATCATGGCCGGCGCGCGCCGCCGTCTCGACTTTCACGGCCGCCGCCTGCTGCTCTCCGAAGCGCTCTCTGCGGGCTCGCGCGCCTTTCACATGGCAGTCGTGCTGGCCAATCTGGAACTCGGCGACACGCTGGATAAACTGGCCGGCGAACCGCTTCTGCCGGCCGAGGAAGGCCGCAAACTGTACCGGGTCGGCCTGGCGAATTATTTCGCCGGCGCGGTTCACATGCCCTATGCGCCCTTCCTGAAGACCGCCGAGGATACGCGTTACGATATCGACCGGCTGCAGCGGCGCTTCGAAGTCAGCTTCGAACAGATCTGCCACCGCCTGACGACGCTGCAGCGGCCCGGCGCCCGCGGCCTGCCCTTCTTCATGATCCGCGTCGACAGCGCGGGGAATGTGTCCAAACGCTTCGGCGGCGGCATCATGCCCTTTGCGCGATCGGGCGGGGGGTGCCCGAAATGGAATCTCTACGACGCCCTGCACACGCCCGAGCGCCTGATCGCCCAGACATTCGAACTGCCCGACGGTACGGCGATGCTCTCACTCGCACGCGGTCAGCTATCGCCCGCCCCGGCCGGGCACCCGCCGGTCGTCCATGCCATCGCTCTGGGATGCGCGCTCGAACACGCGCCGAAGATCGTCCATGCGGACGCCGTTGCAAGCGTCACACCGGCGGCCGTCGGCATCACCTGCAGGCTGTGCGACCGGGAAGACTGCGCCCAGCGCGCCTTCCCGCCGCTGAACCGCAAACTCGTCCTCGACAGCCACATGCTGCGCGCCTCGCCCTACAGCTTCAATGAGGATTGAGCCGGTTTTGCAGTGCGCAATCGCGCGGATGTGGAGTAACCTCCGGGTCGACGGGGAATCGGGGGCGGCAATGAAGCCGGCAAGACCATAGAGACTTCAACGCCAACCGGCGTAGCCCGACGGCCCTATCATGCTCCCCACACCATCGCACGGCTTGCCGCCGCCGCGATGGTGCTCGGCGTGCTGGGCTTCGTCTGGTTCATGCTGTCGCTTGGCAGCGCAAACCTCACAGCCGAGCCCGCCGGCAACCATGACGGCATCGTGCTCACCATTGACGGCGAACCGTACGATCTGGCCGTCGATCATCCCGTGTTGTTCAGTGGGATTTCCGGTGAGCGACTGGTGATCCCTGCCGGACAACTGGCTTCGGACCCTGCGCTCGCGTCCCTGCAGCGTCAGCAGCTGGCGGCGCATCTGCGCGCCGGCCTGACCACGTCGGCAAGCTTCTCCGACCTGTCCGGTACGCCGCATGATCGTGAAGTCCGCCCTCGCTCCATCCGGCTGGACGAGCTCGATGCCAGTGACTGGATGGGTCTCGCCAGCGCCCTGCTGGGCGGTCTGTTCGGACTTGCCGTCTGGGCTTCCCGGCCGCAGCTCCCGGCCGCCCTCAGCTATGCTGTTGTGGGGTGCTTGCTGCTTGCGTCGGAGCTGACACACCGCCTGTCCCTGAAGTTCGGCATAGTGACATGGCCCGAACTTTCTGTCGCCACGGGCCTGCTCAACGGTATCGTGCTGCACGGTTTCGGGCTCGCATTCGTCTTTGTCTTCCTGCTTTTTCCGAAACCCCTGCTCCCACCGCGCACGACTGTCGCGGCGGCGGCAGCAAGCGGCATCGCCGCGTTGGCCTGCGTTCTGCTCGGTTATTTCATCGATGCCCGCATCTCGTACTCTGTCCAGATGGTGGAGTATCTGGTGCTGCTGGCTCTTGTCGGTATCCAGTTCTGGCTCGGCCGCAGGGATCCCGTCATCCGGCCGTCCCTGATCATGCTTCTGGCCAGCATTCTTCTGGGCATTGCTCTGTACGCCCTCATGGTTCTGCTGCCCGTCTCCGGCCTTGTGAAGGCCAGCCTCGACGAAGACGCCGCCTTCCCTCTCTTCGTGTTGATCTATTGCGGGATCGGCACAGCGATCGTGCGCACCAGCCTGCTGTCGCTTGACGGCTGGGTGAGAAATATCGTGCTGTCGGTTGCCTTCCTTGCAGCGATCCTGCTGGTCGACATCGCCTTGCTCACTTTCGTGACGCGGCAGCAGGAAGTCGCGCTCGGTCTTGCCTTCGCCGGGGCTGCCCTGGTCTATTTTCCGCTGCGGGAATGGCTGGCGCGGCGCCAGGAGCGCCGGCGGCTCGCCGTGGTTCAGCATGCCCTGTCGCGGGCCGCCGATCTTGTCTTCGCCGCCAATGATCAACAGAGATCGGAAAGCTGGCGCGCTGCCGTCGAAGCGAGTTTCCAGCCGCTGGAGATCGAGACTGACCCGGTTCCCGTTCCGATCCCGGCGATCGGACAGAACGGGACAATCCTTCGCCTGCCCTCGCTGGGTGGCGCCCCGGCGCTCCTGTGCCGCCACGCCGATGGCGGGCGCCGCCCGTTTGTGACGGGCGACCTCGACACGGCAGCTGCGCTGATACGCATGACTGAGCGCCTCATCGCAACGCGTGATGCCTACCTGGCCGGCGTGACCGAGGAGCGGCATCGCATCGCCCGCGACCTGCACGACGATGTCAGCGGCCGGCTGATGATCAGCCTGCACCGTTCCGACACCGACGGCATGCGCCAGGACGTGCGTGAAGCCATGGCCGATATCCGCACCATCGTCACGGGCCTTGCCGGGAAGCCACGGGAGCTGGCTGACCTGATGGCCGATCTGCGGGAAGAATCCCGCTCCCGCTGCGAGGCTGCCGGTTTCAAACTGGACTGGCCTCCGGACGATATTGCCGAGGCCGGGCATCCGCTCGACTACGCGGTCTACCGGCATCTGCTTGCGTTGTTCCGTGAAAGTGTCAGCAATGCCCTCAGGCATTCCGGCGGGAGCGCGGTGACGATCCGGACGACACTCGGCGACGGACGACTGTCGGCCCTCATCGCCGACAACGGCACCGCCAAGCCGCAAGACGCCCTGCCGCGGCGGAGCGATGGCGGACACGGTCTGGACAATTGCCGCCTGCGCGCCCGCTCACTGAAAGGTCACTTCGCGTTCGACCGGACCGCAACCGGCAGTACGGCCCGTTTCGATATCGATCTGTCGGCACTACCGTTGGCGACGGATCCGGGTCACTGACCCGACAACGCCCGCCCCACCCAGCCAGCGCGCGTCAAGCGCATCACCGTGCAGTCGTCATCGCCGAAACGGCGCGGTCCGACCACCTCGAACCCCAGTTGCCGGTAGAAACGCTGGGCGTCGGTATTCGTCGCGAGCGGATCGATCAGGATCGCGGTAACCTCGGGCGCCGCAAAACAGCGTTCGATCGCCAGAGTCATCATCTGCGTACCCAGCCCCTGCCCCAGGCAGTCAGGCTCGCCGATCCAGATATCGATCGCCCGCTGATCGGGCTCGCAATCGCCCCAGTAGTGGGTCGGTTCCTCGGCCGGATCGATGATCTGGACGACACCGACCGGCCGGCCGCCGTGCTCGCCGATCAGCGTCTGGAAGGCCGGCCCCGTCAGACCGATATCTTCGGCCCAGTCCGGCGGGGCATCGCTCCCGGTCGCTGCAATGACGTGCGGCTGGCTGTCCCAATGCTGCAGGACAGGGATGTCTTCCGGCGTCGCCGGACGAAGTTTTAAAGACATAGCGGCTCCTCCTCGCTGCGCATGTAGGACAGCGGTTCAGGCCACACCAGAGCGCTCACGAAAAAGGGACCCGCGACGGGGTCCCTTCAGGCGCGCCGCGCCGGAAGCAGGCGAGTGCCTCCGGCAATATGGCGTCAGGCTTTATTCGGCAGCGCCGGCAACCGCCTTCACATAGGCCGTGCGGACATCCTGGTGACGCGTGTCCAGGTCCTTGGCGATGGCTTCGTCCTGCTTGGCCAGCGTGTCGAGATCCTGGTCGGCATAGTGAAGCACGCCCATATCCTCGTAGGCCTTGCGGATCTTCGGGCCCCACAGGCCGATATCCTTCACCACCGGAACGATACGCTGGAACAGCATCGTCTTGAACAGTTTCTGGATCTCCGACTGGGCCGCCCAGGCGACACACTCCTCGACCGGCAGGCCGAGCGTCTCGTAGACTTCACGCGCCTCGAACCGGTCGCGCATGTGATAGCAGGCCTCGACCAGGAATTCCTCGCGCTCGTCGCGCTCGGCCTGGGTGAGCTGCGGATAATAGTCGCGCAGGGACAGGCGGCCGAAGGCGACGTGGCGGGCCTCGTCTTCCATCACATAGGCGTTGACCATGCGTGCCAGCGGGTTCTGGGCGAGATCGCGGATCGTGCCGAAGGCGGCGAGTGCCAGCCCCTCGATCACGACCTGCATGGCCAGATAGGTGAAGTCCCAGCGGCTGTCGCGCAGCGCTTCGTCGACGAGCTGGCGCAGCGGTTCGGTCATCGGATAAGCGACGCCGAATTTCTGCATCAGCTTCTTGTAGGCCTCGACATGGCGCGCCTCGTCCATCACCTGGGTCGCGGCGTAGAATTTCGCGTCCAGATCCGGCACCGACTCGACGATCTTCGCCGCGCAGATCAGCGCCGCCTGCTCGCCCTGCATGAACTGGGAGATATTCCAGGCCTGGGCATGACGGCGGAACTCGATCTTCTCCTTCTTCGTCATCTTCTCCCACATCGGGGAGCCGTGCAGCGCGACACCCTCATCGGGCAGCTGCATCGGATTTTCGAAGTCGAGCTCTTGCGTCCAGTCGATGCGGTTGACCGCATCCCACTGCATGTCCTTGCCCTTCTGGTACAGGTGCATGAGCGTCGTGCGGCCTTCGTCGTATTCGAAGTCGAACGTGGCGTCGAATTGCTGCGGAACCGACCAGTGCTTGTCGATCTCCGGCATCGGATACAGCTCGCGGAGCGTTCCCATGGCGCGTTACCTCCCCAGGTGCGACCAATCATTATCTTTAGTGAACATTGTTCACATGACCAACGTGATTCAAATTGCCGCACTTGGCAAGGGGGAAACAAAAATTGTGATGGCAGCTTCGCGAGCCTGCCGCCAGCGGAAGACCTACAACCGCCCGCCCGGATGCGGCAGGGCGTGTTCAGCCAGTTCCCGGGTGATGTAGGCGAAGGCATCGTCGACGGAGTCGGTGCGGTAGATCAGGTCCAGATCCTTCGCGTCGATCGTGCCGAACTCGACCATCGTCTCCAGATTCATCACCTTGTCCCAGTACTCGGTACCGAACAGCACGACCGGCACACGCTTCTTGATCTTGCCGGTCTGCAACAGAGTCAGCGTCTCGAACAACTCGTCCATCGTGCCGAAGCCGCCGGGCATCAGCACCAGCGCCTTGGCGAGATAGAGAAACCAGAATTTGCGCGTGAAGAAATAGTGGAACTCGAAGCTGAGCGCATGCGTCACCCAGGGATTATTGCCCTGTTCGAAGGGCAGCGAGATGCCCAGGCCGATATTGTCGCCATGCGCTTCGGATGCCCCGCGATTGGCGGCTTCCATAATGCCCGGCCCGCCGCCCGTGCAGACCACGAACCGCCGGCCCGACTTGTCGCGCAGGCTCTTCGACCATTGCGTCAGGCGCGCCGCAAGCTCGCGGGTGGATTCATAGTATTCTGACAGTTTGAGCTTGTTCAGCGCCGGCGTCTCGTCGTCTCCCGCCTTGCGCAGGGCGTCGAGTTCGGCTTCGGCCTCCTCGCGCGAGTGGATCCGGGCCGAGCCGAAGAACAGGATCGTGTCCTGCACATTGTATTCGGCAAAACGGGCCTTGGGCTCGAGATATTCGGCCAGGATCCGCACCGGACGCCCTTCGGGCGCATTGATGAAATCCTCGTCCTTGTAGGCCTTGGCGGGGTATTGCTGGGATTTTCCGGAAGACATGTGCACGTCCTTGAAAACAAAGGCGGCGGTTCATCATGCGCCGGTACCGCGGCGGATGCAATCGGCAAATCGGCGGCGTCCGTCAGCCACCGGGAAGCAGGTGCTGCAGGGCCAGCCCGGCCGCCCCGCCCAGCACGCCGAGACCGGTAACAACCGCCAGTGGCATGCCGTACCCGCGACCGCCTGCGACCAGCGCCAGCACCGCCTTGACGATCATATTGACCGCCACGGCGAGCAGAATGGCGGCAGCGGCGGTGCCCGCAGTCACCTCGCCACCGGCCAGCCGGGCCGTCGACAGGGTTATGGCGTCGACATCCACCACTCCCGAGACCGCCGCGACGAGATAAAGCGTTCCGGCTCCCAGCCAGTCCAGCAGCAGGCGGGATGTCAGGGTCACGACGCCCAGCAAGGCGCCGAACCGGAGCACCCCCGCCAGATCGAGCGGATTGTCCAGGGTCAGCCCCGGCGCCTGACCATTTGCCTGGCTGCGCCGGATCAACAGCCAGGCCGCCGCCAGGAAAATCACCACGACAGGCGCCATGGCGAGACCGAGCGGCCGTATCAGCTGCGGTGCCAGCGCGCCGCCAATAATGGCCACACGGCCGGCCGAGAGCGCACCGGCAATGATCGCGCCGGCCGCTAGTCGGCTGGCATTGTCCGGCGCCTTGGCCGCGAAACGGGCGAAGGAGAGCGTGGTCGCGGTCGACGATGCCAGGCCGCCTGCTGCACCGGCGAACACGATACCCCGCGAGGGGCCCGCTATGCGGATCGCGGCATAGCCGGTGCAGGAAATCAGCGCGATCATCACGGTCAGGAGCCAGAGCTCGAACGGGTTCAGCGCATCCCAGGGATCGATGGTACGATTGGGCAGCAAAGGAAGGGCGATCAACGTCATCGCCAGCAGCACCAGGGCCGCCCGCAATTCCAGCCAGGTGAGCTTTTCAAGGAAGGCATGAGCGCTGCGCCGGGCTGCCAGCACGCTCGCCACGGCCACGGCCCCTGCCCCGGCGATCTCCATATCGCCGGACACGGCGATGGCTCCGAGCACGAAGACCGCCAGTGCCGCCGTCACCCCGGCCAGACTGAAATCCTCGACAATCTCGACCTCGCGCAACCGCACGACAATCACCGCCCCGCCGAACAGGGCCAGCAGCACTGCAGGCAGCACCGGACCGGTCAGTGCGAACAGATGCCCCGCCAGCCCGCCAAGCAGGCCGGCCAGGCCGAATGTGCGCACACCGGCGCGGCGTATCCCGTCATCGCGATGTTTGCGCTCCTGCCAGCCGCGCACGACACCGACGAGAATGCCGATGGCAAGAGCGGCGGCGAGCCGCTGGACGGTTTCGATCAGTTCCATCGCGCGATTTTGACCGGATCGTTTTGCAAGACAAGCGTTTCGCGAAGATCCTTCAGAGCGGCCAGAAGGTCAGAACGGCGGGCACGCCCACGGCAATGATCAGGATTTCCAGCGGCAGGCCCATGCGCCAGTAATCGCCGAACCGGTAGCCGCCCGGCCCCATGATGATCGTGTTGTTCTTGTGTCCGATGGGCGTCAGGAAGGCACAGGAGGCCGCCACGGCAACCCCCATCAGGAAGGCGTCCGGATTGACCTCCAGCGACCGCGCAATGTTCAGCCCGACCGGCGCGGCGATCAGGGCGGTGGCAACATTGTTGAGGAAGTCGGACAGCGTCATCGTCACCATCATGAGGAGCGCCAGGATCGCCCAGACCGGCAGCGTGCCTGTCAGCGAGAGAATGCCCTGCGCAATGAGCTGGGTGCCGCCTGTCTCTTCTAGGGCAAGACCCAGCGGGATCAGCGAACCCAGCAGCACCAGGACCGGCCATTCCACCGATTCATAGACTTCGCTGGGCCCGACGATATTCAGCAGGGCGTAGAGGATCACCACAGCCGCAAGCGCGACGACCAGCGGCACGAGCCCCATCACCGCAGCCGCGACGGCCGCGACGAAAATGCCGATCGTCATCAGCGCCTTGGAGCGCTGGACGACGCTGTGCCGGCGCTCCGCCAGCGGCAGCACGCCCAGCCATTCGGCCGCATCGTTCACCCGGCTTTCCGGCCCGAGTAGCAGGACGAGATCGCCGGCCCGAATCGGCAGTTTGCGGACCCGCTGTCGGAAACGGCGGCCCTGGCGGGAAATCCCGAGCAAGGTCACGCCGCGGCGGTAGAGCAGCCGCAGGTCTGTCGCGGTCCGTCCGACCGCCCGGGCATCATGGGGCACGATAGCCTCGATCAGCGCCAGCGACTTGCCGGTCAGCCCCTCATGCGCATCCGCGCCCGGCGGATTGAGTTCGGCCGCCCCGATGAAGGCCTCGATCGAGGCCGGATCACCTTCCAGAACCAGATGATCGCTCTTGCGGATTTCCTCGCCGGCGGCGAACCCGCCAAGACGCTTGCCGCGCCGCACCAGGCCGAGAATTGTGACATCATGACTGTCGGCGAGCGGATAGAGATCGGCCGGCGTCTGGCCGATGGATTTCGAGTCTGCCTTCACCCCGGCCTCGGCAACAAAGACACTGCCCGCACCCTCCCCGGCCATGGTGCGCGCTTCGCCCTTGGGAATCAGGCGCCAGCCAACCAGGGTGACGAAGCCGATGCCGACCACGGCACAGATCAGGCCGACGGGCGAAAAATCGAACATCGAGAAGGGCTCGCCCAGCGCCCGGTCGCGGAATTGTGCCACGACGATGTTCGGCGGCGTACCGATCAGGGTGATCATACCGCCCAGAATGGTCGCGAAGGAGAGCGGCATCAGGCTCTGGGCGACCGAGCGCTTGGCCTTGCGCGCGGCCTCCATGTCGAGCGACATCAGCATGACCAGCGCGGCGACATTGTTGATGATGGCCGACAGCGCCGCGCCAACGACCGAGATCAGGCCGACATGGGATGGCAGGGAGCGGGTCGAGGACAGCACGAAGCGCGCGACAAGCTCGACAGCGCCCGCATTAGTCATCGCCCGCGATACGATCAACACCAGAGCGATGATGATCACCGCCTCGTGTCCGAAGCCGGCAAAGGCATCCTCGACGGGCACCACGCCGCCGATCACCGCAATGACCAGCCCCGCAAAAGCGACAAGATCATAGCGCACCCGCCCCCAGACCAGCATCGCGAAGACAATGCCCAGCAGGACAAACAGGAAGATCTGGTCATAGCTCATGCGTCGGCAATCTCCGGCAGCAACAGGTCGTACCAGACCTAACGCGACTCAGAGCGAAAGGAAGCAGGCTTTTGTCCGTGCCGCCGCTTCGCGCCGTCTCCGGAACAAGCGCGGGGAAAGCGGCACGCTCTCTTTCTTCCCCACCTCGTGGGGAAGTGGGCCGCGGCGTTAGCCGCGGGTCGAAGGGGCCGGCGCGGAGCGCCGGGAGGCGGTGGAGCTTGGCATCAACATAACGCCGCTGGCGCGGCGCCCCTCCCCCGCTTCGCGGGTCCCCCTCCCCATGAAATGGGGAGGAAAGGCCCCCAGCACGAAATCCTCCACGGGCTTGCGCCCTGGAGCGATGAGAGGGGTGCGGGATGCACGGCGGACATCGCGTGTCCGATTTGAAGCTTTGGTGGTGATGCCCGAGGCATCCCGCACGCGGAGATTTACCCGGATCCCTTGCGGGACCGTCTCGAAACCTGCAGGCACGGGCCGGTCGAGCTTTGTGCCGGTG